>Ga0228702_1000266_pt1 | contig 43032 bp, 34 predicted proteins | sample McNCre217_Aug_MG_2_FD_178018 | JGI IMG/M metagenome (GOLD analysis project Ga0228702, IMG submission 178018) | Freshwater microbial communities from McNutts Creek, Athens, Georgia, United States - 20-17_Aug_MG | ecosystem: Environmental > Aquatic > Freshwater > Creek | place: USA: Georgia...
TCACAGCACTGCAAGGCCGTGCATCTACGCTGGAATCGGCTGTGGCAACACTGAACGGTGCGGCCGATGTGCCCAATTCGGTGAAAGCACAGATCGCTGCGCTCAAGAGCACGCTCGATGGCGTGGACGCCAGCTTGCAAAGCCAAATCACGACAGTGGCGAACGACTTGGCCACGCAAGTGACGGCGCTGGCGACGGAGGTTTCAAATCGTCAGTCTGGTGATGCAACGAACGCAACGGCTATCACGGCACTGCAAGACCGCGCATTGGCACTGGAGTCGGCGGTGACAACACTGAACGGTGCGGCCGATGTGCCCAATTCGGTGAAAGCACAGATCGCTGCGCTCAAGAGCACGCTCGATGGCGTGGATGCCAGCTTGCAAAGCCAAATCACAACAGTGGCGGACGACTTGGCCACGCAAGTGACGGCGCTGGCGACGGAAGTTTCAAATCGTCAGTCTGGTGATGCAACGAACGCAACGGCTATCACAGCACTGCAAGGCCGTGCATCTACGCTGGAATCGGCTGTGGCAACACTGAACGGTGCGGCCGATGTGCCCAATTCGGTGAAAGCACAGATCGCTGCGCTCAAGAGCACGCTCGATGGCGTGGACGCCAGCTTGCAAAGCCAAATCACGACAGTGGCGAACGACTTGGCCACGCAAGTGACGGCGCTGGCGACGGAGGTTTCAAATCGTCAGTCTGGTGATGCAACGAACGCAACGGCTATCACGGCACTGCAAGACCGCGCATTGGCACTGGAGTCGGCGGTGACAACACTGAACGGTGCGGCCGATGTGCCCAATTCGGTGAAAGCACAGATCGCTGCGCTCAAGAGCACGCTCGATGGCGTGGACGCCAGCTTGCAAAGCCAAATCACGGCACTTCCTCCAACAGTATCCATCAGCAACACGCTGGGGACCAACACAGGCGCAGCTGTAACCATTGCCACCAGCGGCATCACCAAAGACAACACCATCGCTTTGTCTGGCACAGTCAGCGATTCGGATGGGATCCAGAAAGTTGAGATCTACGACGGTGCAGCCTTGCTGGGAAATGCCACAGTCAGTGGCAATACTTGGAGCTTCACCACTGGCGGTTTGGGCGACGGCTCCCACAGCTTCACTGCCAAGGCCTACGACAACTCGGCTGCGCACTACGTTTCACAAACCTCTGTGGTCACGGCAGTTGTGGATGCGACAGGCCCTGCAGTTGCTTTTGACAGCACGATTGGCACCAATACTGGCGCTGCAACAACCATCTCTTCAGGTGGCACAACGAAGGACAAAACCCTCACCCTGAGTGGCACGGTCAGCGATGCTGGCGGGGTCAGCAAGGTTGAAATCTACGACGGTGCAACCCTGCTTGGCAATGCGGCAGTGGATGCTACTGGACACTGGCGATTTACCACCAGTGAGCTGGCAGATGCCACGCACAGCCTGACGGCCAAGGCCTACGATGTTGCCGGCAACGTCACGACCAGCAGCGCCTTTGCGGCAACGGTGGACACCGCAGCACCAACGCTCACCATTGGCACCCAATCCGTGCAACTGCACGAAAACGGTGGAACGAACAATGGATTGACGGGGGTCGATACGGCCACCATGTCCGTCGACACAAACGGTAGCAGCAATTTCGATAACACGTGGAACTACATCGGTAGCGGTGCCTACACCAAGCAAGGCGTTTACGGCTCGGTCACCATTGCAGCCAATGGCACCGCCACCTACACACTTGACAACACCGACCCCGACACCCAAGCGCTGTTCGCCGGCCAGCCTGCCACCGACATCTTTACCGTTTCCGTGGCCGATGATGCGGGCAACACGACTTCGGGCAATCTCGTGTTCAACATCACTGGTGCGAATGACGCGCCGATGGTCAGTGCCAATGTGACGGTCTATGGCGCAACGCTGACGCTGTCTGCAACCGACATCGACACAGGTGCCTCGCTGGGCCTGAAAACCGCCATCAACGGTGAGTCCGTGTTGCACAACGACGGAACAGCCACGACCTTCTACATCTCCTCGGTCATGGTTCCACAGGCCATCGACGTGGTGGTGACGGACGGCCTGCAGGACTCGGCCGTCAAAATCGGCGGCAAGCAACTGACCGTCTTCATCGGCTCCAGTGAGGCGGATCGTCCCGGCATGGTCGGCTCCAATGCGGTAGGCGCACTGTACGGCATGGAAGGTGATGACACCCTGCGTGGCGGCAGCAACAACGACACCATTCTGGGTGGTGACGGCAATGACTCGTTGATGGGCAACGGCGGCGATGATGTCATCTATGGCGAGGCGGGCAACAACACCATTGACGGTGGTGATGGCAATGATCACCTTTACCTGGGCGATGGCAATGAAAGTGTTCTGGGTGGTGCGGGAAATGACACCATTGTGGGTGGCGCTTATTTCACCGATGCCGATACTGTTTTGGGTGGTGCTGGCACTGACGAGTTGATCATCTCCGGCGGTGCCATCATTTCGGGCGCCGGGATCAGCGGTGTTGAAATCATGACCCTGACTTCGCAAGGTGCAGGAAATAGTCATGCGGGCTATCAATACAACGTGACGTTGACCAATTCAAATACCACCGATACAGGCGTGGTGGGCGTGAATGGCGGCGGTCTTCTGGCAGATGCGGATACAGGCGCGGGCATCTCGGCAGAAACTTTGCAGGTCGATGCCCATGCTGTGACTCAGTTCAATGTTTCCGTCATTGGTGGTTCAGCCAACGACACCATCTTGGGCGGTTCTGGCGACGACACAATTCAAGGCGGCGCAGGCAGTGACAGCCTGATCGGCAACGCTGGTAATGATGTGTTCGTTTTTGCTTCAAGTGAGTTCATTGCGGGCGATACGGTGGATGGCGGGACAGGTTGGAACACCATCAGGCTGGGAGACAGTCTGACCGTCGTCGATAGCGCATTTCAGAATAAAACAAACATCAGTGAAATTGATCTGGGCAATGGCAGCAACAGCCTGACGCTGAGCATCAATGCAGCCAGCGTATTGAGTGCAAGCTACAGCTATTTGAAGATAGGTGGAGGCAGTGGAAACGATAACGTTGACGCAACTTCAATTGCCTTTGGCAAGGCCATCTACCTTGAAGGCGGCTCCGGAAACGATACCGTTCATGCAGGTGCAACCAATGACACCTTGTACGGTGGCGAAGGCGATGACCAGCTTTATGGCGGTGCTGGCGATGATCGGCTGTATGGCGGGAATGGTGCCAACACGCTCATGGGCGAAGCGGGCAACGATTATTTGTCACTTAGGGATCAGAACTATGGTAGCGGCCTGCTGGATGGCGGTGCCGGTAACGATACCTTGTACGGAAGCTATTACGGCAACAGCACGCTGATTGGTGGCGATGGCAACGATTCTTTGTATGGCAGCTATTACGCCGACAACAGCCTTTCTGGCGGCAACGGTGATGACAGCATCACAATGGCATACAGCGGAAATGACACCGTCAGCGGAGGCGCCGGAAATGACACCATTGTTGCAGCTTCATGGGGGAGCGTTAATGACAATGATGTGATCGATGGTGGAACTGGAATTGACGAACTGAAGTTGAATGCCTCGACAACACTCAGTGCAGCCAATCAAGTCAAAAATATCGAATTAATGACGTTGGGATCGTCTGGAAGTTATGTCGACAATCATTGGGGAAATAAATACAACATCACACTGGATGACGACAACTCTGGATCGCAAAATGGCATATTGAAAATCGATGCCTCTGCGCTTTTGGCAGATGCAGATGCTGGTGTCGGTGTTTCTGCAGAAACTTTGAAGTTGGATGCAAAAGCAGTCAGTAGTTTTTCTATTTCAGTAACAGGTGGCGCTGGCAATGACAGCGTGACAGGAACACAAAACGCCGACACGATCATTGGTGGCGTGGGTACCGACTCTCTCGTCGGAGAGGGGGGCAATGATGTATTCATCATCAACAACGCAGCGGACCACACTGCAAATGAGACCATCATCGGTGGAGATGGGTATGACGTTATCCGCTATACCGGGTCAGATACGTTGACGCTGAGTTCGAATGTCAACGTTGAAGCGGTACAAGTCAGTGATGACCAATATGGCAATGTAACCGGTGTGGCGAATCGACCGGTAAATATTGATGCCAGTGCAATGACAACTGCCGTCAGTTTGAGCGGCAATTACTCCAACAATTCCTTGGTGGGTGGCGCTGGCAACGATACTCTTGATGGAGGCTACGGCACCGATACATTGATTGGTGGCGAGGGCAATGATGTACTGTATGCCACGAACTACAACATTGTTCTTGGTTATTCGGATGGCATTTACCAGGGCGGAAGTGGAACTGATACGCTGAACCTGTCAAGTTACGGATTCAAGGGCAATAACTATGATGGGATCGCAGCCGATAACGTGATTGATGGCATTGAATATATTTCGACCAGCGGAGGAAATTGGAATCTATCTGCTCAGACAGAAACATTTACCCAGATCAATGTGGGTTGGTCATCCAATGTCGTGGCGACCGGACAGGCCGATACGATCCAAATGTCTGCATATGCGACGGTTGATGGTGGTGCTGGTAACGACACCATCACCGGGGCTTCTGCGACGGGCTACTATGACATGATTACCGGTGGCCTCGGGGCTGATCTTTTGATTGGCGGAACTGCTAAAGATACTTTCGTCTATACGAATTACAACCAATCGAATTCGGTTAACTCCGACACGATCCAGGGCTTCGACTCGGGTACCGACAAGATTCGGTTTACGTTGACAGGCGATCCATACACTGGAACTAACTACGATTTGTCGGCTTTTATGACCAGCGCATCTGCTGCGACTGGTTTGAATGTCGGACAGGCACATTACAACACCACCGACAAGGTCCTGACCCTTCAGGACAGCGCTGGAAGCTACGTCATCCAATCTGCCAACGCGGTGGTCGCCTCTGATCTTGAGTTTTCTGTAACAGGTGGCAGTGGAAATGACACCATCAAAGGCAGCGTCAACAACGACACGATTCACGGTGGTAGTGGCAATGACATCCTGGATGGATATGCAGGAGATGATCAGATCTTTGGTGATGGTGGTGCCGATACCCTGCTCGGTGGCGCCGGTGACGATGCCTTGTACCAATATTCCGCAACAGACCTCACCAGCGGCTCCGTTGATGGTGGCACGGGTACAGATACGCTGACGGTGTATGTCGGCGGGACAATGGATGAGGCCATATTTGGCCGGCTCACTTCAGTCGAGCGATTGGATGTTGGCCAATGGGGCGGTGGTTCAGCGACGATCACACTTGGTGCCAATGCAGATACCCAGACACGCTTGCGGACGCTCTACACCAACTCCGGTAACGATGTGATCAGTGTGACGGGGGCATATCAATCTGATATTGCCATTTATTCCGGCTATGGAAACGACACTGTGACCGCGGGTTCCGGCAATGACACGATTGATGGCGGGGCTGGAAATGACTCGCTGTCAGGTGGCGATGGCAACGATACGTTCATCTACAGCTCCGGGACGCCTGGTTCGGATTTGCTTGCCGACACGATTGATGGTGGCGCAGGTAGCGCAGATCGAATCCAGTTCTCTTACATGAGAAAAGACGTTGCAGACACGGCCTTCGCCAATGTCAGCAATGTTGAGGTTCTGCAGCTGGGGTCGGGATACTATTACTCCGATCAGAATCAAAACGGCGTCACTCTGGGCGCTAAAGCATCCTCCGCAGGCATCCGCACAATTCTTGGCAGCAGCAGCATCGATGTCATCGATGCGAGTGCCATGACAGTGAATGTCAGCATCTCCGGTGGTTCTGGCAACGACACGCTGACAGGTGGCTCCGGCAACGACACGATCGATGGCGGTGTTGGCCTCGACAGCATTGTTGCTGGTAGCGGTGATGATGTGGTCATCATCGACGTGAATCAATCAGGCGGTCTCGATGCCGCTAATGGGGGTAGTGGATCAGACACGTTCAAACTGACTGGCAGCAACTCGGTGGTCATTGATTTGTCCGCAACAGACCAGCTGGTAAGCGTTAGCGGAGCCGCCGACAGCACAATCCAGACCGGTTTTGAAAACGTCGATGCCTCCGCTTTGACAGGTACCGCCAAGATCACTTTGACCGGTTCAGTTGCAGCCAACCGCCTGACGGGTACTGCCCGTGCAGACTCCATCAATGGTGGCGATGGCAACGACACAGTGGTTGGCTATACGGCTGGCGACACCGTGGATGGCGGGGCTGGCAGCGATACGCTGCTCTTGAGCGGAACCGATACAGCCCTAAACAGCGCTTTGGATGGCTTGATCACCCATGTTGAAAACATTTCTGCAGCAGATGCAGGTGCGGCTGTCACGATTGATCTGCACATTCAAAGTGATGGATTCAACATCACTGGCTCTGCCTACGAAGACAGCATCATTGGTTCGACTGGCAATGACACGATCACCGGTGGTGCGGGCAATGACGTGTTGACCGGTGGTGCGGGCAACGATACGTTCAACGTGAATGCAGGAACAGACACGATCACCGATCTGAGTGGCAGCGATGTGCTGGTGGTGACTTCTGGCGCCACAGCCAACGCGACCATCAGTGCTGACTACATTGCTACGGTGGATACGACCAACGCGGGCACGGCCACTTTGACGGTTGCCAACGGCAAGAACGTCAGCCTGTCTGCCGTGAACACGGGCCTCGGCTTCACAGTTACAGCTGCAGACAATGCCTCTGCATCAACGCTCATCGGCTCGGCTGGTGACGACACGATCCTGGGTGGTGCTGGCAACGACAGCATTACCGGCGGAAAAGGCGATGACAGCCTGGTGGGAAATGCTGGTGACGACACGATCACCGGCGGTGATGGCAATGACGTGCTGACCGGTGGTGCAGGAAACGACACGTTCAACGTGGACGCAGGCACGGACACGATCACCGATCTGAGTGACAGTGATGTGCTGGTGGTGACTTCTGGCGCCACAGCCAACGCGACCGTGACGGCCAACTACACCGCGACATCAAGTACAACCAATGCGGGCACGGCCACCTTGATAGTGAACGGAGGCGTGAACGTCAACCTGTCGGGTGCGGATTCGCTGACAGGTGGCTTCAGCGTGACCGCCGCAGGCAATACGGACGCAACATTGGCGTCGAGCCTGATTGGGGCGGCGGGCAACGACACGATCACCGGTGGTGCGGGCAATGACGTGTTGACCGGTGGTGCGGGCAACGATACGTTCAACGTGAATGCAGGAACAGACACGATCACCGATCTGAGTGGCAGCGATGTGCTGGTGGTGACTTCTGGCGCCACAGCCAACGCGACCATCAGTGCTGACTACATTGCTACGGTGGATACGACCAACGCGGGCACGGCCACTTTGACGGTTGCCAACGGCAAGAACGTCAGCCTGTCTGCCGTGAACACGGGCCTCGGCTTCACAGTTACAGCTGCAGACAATGCCTCTGCATCAACGCTCATCGGCTCGGCTGGTGACGACACGATCCTGGGTGGTGCTGGCAACGACAGCATTACCGGCGGAAAAGGCGATGACAGCCTGGTGGGAAATGCTGGTGACGACACGATCACCGGCGGTGATGGCAATGACGTGCTGACCGGTGGTGCAGGAAACGACACGTTCAACGTGGACGCAGGCACGGACACGATCACCGATCTGAGTGGCAGCGATGTGCTGGTGGTGACTTCTGGCGCCACAGCCAACGCGACCGTGACGGCCGACTACACCGCTACAGCTTCGACCGCCAATGCTGGAACGGCCAAACTGATTTTGGCTTCCACGGCCAGCAATGTGGATCTGACAGATGCAACTGGTACGGTTGGCTATACCGTTGATGCCCAAGGCCATGCGGCAGTTTCGATCACTGGATCGGCACTGGCTGACACGATCATGGGCGGTACTGGAAACGACTCGCTGATCGGTGCTGACGGCAATGACCTGTTTGTGTTCAACGGTACGAACACATTGACTTCGGATGACGTGGTAACGGGTGGCTCCGGAACCAATACCGTCCGGGTGGATTTGACAGGTAGCGTCACCTTGAGCCTGGATGACAGCTTCACGAACATTGAGACGTTGATTTTCCAGAATCAGGACACGGGCACTGGCAGCTACGGTGTGGATCTGACTCTGGCCTCAACTTTTGCGCAAAGCAGCACAGTGATCGATGCGTCGAGCCTGCATGCAGGTGAGACTTTCAAGCTGGATGCCAGTGCAATCACTTCAACTGGCATCGCGGTGTCTGTGATCGGCGGTGCAGGCAATGACACGATTCTGGGTGGCGCAGGCAACGACACGATCACCGGCGGTGATGGCAATGACGTGCTGACCGGTGGTGCAGGAAACGACACGTTCAACGTGGACGCAGGCACGGACACGATCACCGATCTGAGTGGCAGCGATGTGCTGGTGGTGACTTCTGGCGCCACAGCCAACGCGACCGTGACGGCCGACTACACCGCCACATCGAACACGAAGAACCAGGGGGTGGCCAATCTGACGGTGGAAAACGGAAAGACGGTCAATCTATCGGGTTCCGATTCGACGACAGGTGGTTTCAGTGTGTCAGCTGCAGGCAATGCTGATGCATCGTCTCTGACTGGATCGGCAGGTGACGACACGATCATGGGTGGTGCAGGCGACGACACGATCACTGGCGGTTTGGGCAATGACTCGCTGATCGGTGGTGACGGCAATGACCTGTTTGTGTTTGACGGCACGAACACGTTGACATCGGCCGACACGGTTACGGGTGGCGACGACGTAGGTACCTCTGACACCGTCCGTGTGGATCTGACCAGTGATTTAACGGGAAGCAATGCGATCACACTGAACAACCATTTCAGCGGTATTGAGACGTTGGTTTTCCAGAGTCAGTTGTCGGGTTCGGCCTCGGGTAATCATGGTGTGAAACTGATCTTTGCCTCAGAGTTTTCGCAAAGCAGCACAGTAATCGATGCGTCGAGCCTGCATGCAGGTGAGGCATTGAATTTGGATGCACACTTGAATTCCTCTTCAGAGGTTATGTCCGTACTGGGTGGCTTAGGCAACGACACCATCATTGGCGGTGCGGGCGATGACAATTTGTTTGGAGGCGCTGGAGCTGATGTCATTTCAGGTGGTTCTGGCGATGACACCATCAAAGGTGGCGCAGGCGTCGACAACCTGTCCGGTGGCGATGGCAATGATGTCTTCGTCTATGGCACTACAACTGAACTTACGGGAGCAGAGACTGTCAACGGTGGTAGCGGCTTAGATACCATCCGCCTAGATGCTGGTGGTACATATAACTTCACTGTCGGGGCGCATGTCTCCAGCATTGAGCAGGTGGCCATCAACAAGACCAATGCGAGCCTGTCACTGGTGCTCAGTGATAATTTCGCGGCGGATGACAGCAATGTTGAAGTCATCAACAGCACGGGCGCTCCCATCACAGGCTCGTTGTTGATCGATGCGTCAGCATTCGTCGGAGGTACAGCGGCCATCAATGTGTCTGCCACCGACTTCAATGGTGATGACTACATGTATGGTGGCGTGGGTAACGACACCTTCCACGGTGGTGGTGGTGCCGACTACATCAGTGGTGGTGCAGGGGATGACTCCATTGACGGTGGTGACGGGGTTGATACCTTGATCGGTGGTGCAGGAAACGACATCCTGATTGGTGGTGCTGGCGATGACACCATCTTTGTTGGCTCAGGCATCAATACGGTGGTTGTTTCTAACGTCACTGCTGCAGGTATCGATGTGGTTCGGGAATTCAGTACTGACGACATGATCAAGTTCGCAGGCGTCAGTGTGAGTCAGTATGTTGATGCATCAGGTTCGATTAACAGTGACACAAGCCTTGCAGCTGCCATTGCCAAGGCTGTCACCGAAGCAAATGGCGCGGGGCATGCTGTTGGCTTCCAGTATGCAGGTTCTGACTATCTCTTCATTGATGGTGGATCAGCGACTACGTATAGTGAAGCCGAAGATGCCGTGATCCATTTTGTCAACTCGACAGCCTTGAACACGCTGACAAACAGCAATTTCATTGTGTAAGAGCGTTTCAGACCTCTTTGATCAATCAAAGAGGCCTGTGCGTCTCCGAGAAAGATACACAAGCATGAACCGAAACGGAATGCGAGCATGAAAATTGCGGTCGCTATGCCATTTCACAACGAGTCATTGTGGGCATGAAGATTCTTTTCATCCACCAGAACTTCCCGGGGCAGTTCAAGTTCCTGGCACCTGCGTTGGTGCAACAGGGGCACGAGTGCGTGGCCATGAGCATGCGCAAGCCCGAGGCCGCGACTTGGTACGGCGTGAAGATGGTGCATTACGGCACGCGTCGAGGCTCAACCGAGGGTGTGCACCCGTGGGTGAGCGATTTCGAGACCAAGGTGGTGCGTGGCGAGGCGTGTTTTCGCGCGGCGCTGCAGCTCAAAAGCCAGGGGTTTGAACCCGATGTGATCATCGCGCACCCGGGTTGGGGTGAGAGCCTTTTTCTCAAAGAGGTCTGGCCTCAAGCCCGGCTGGGCATTTACTGCGAATTTTTCTACCAGCCAGATGGCGCTGACGTGGGCTTTGACCCGGAGTTTGCCGTCAGGCAGGTGGAGGATCCGAGCCGCTTGCGGCTCAAAAATCTGAACAACTTCATGCACATGCAAGTGGCCGATGCGGGCATTTCGCCCACGCACTGGCAGGCCAGTACGTTCCCGGAACCTTTCTGCACCAAGATCACGGTGGTGCATGACGGTATCGATACCGCCACGCTGAAGCCCGATGCGAATGTCAAGCTGACGGTCACCAAAAGCAACGGTGCCAGCGTGAGTCTGAGCCGACAGGACGAAGTCATCACTTTCGTCAACCGCAATTTGGAGCCTTACCGGGGTTACCACGTCTTCATGCGGGCGCTGCCCGACATCCTGAAGCGTCGACCCAACGCCCGTGTGCTCATTGTGGGTGCGGACGATGTGAGCTATGGCGCCAAGCCTGACCCAGCAAAGCATGGTGCCAGCAAGTGGAAAGACATTTTTTCCGCCGAGGTACGACCGCAGATCAGTGATGCCGATTGGGAGCGAGTGCACTTTTTGGGGCATGTGCCTTATCAGCAATTCATCCCGCTGTTGCAGCTGTCAAGCGTGCATGTGTACCTGACCTATCCCTTTGTCTTGTCCTGGAGTCTGCTGGAGGCCATGAGCCTGGGTTGCGCGATTGTGGCCAGCGACACGCAGCCTTTGCATGAGGCGGTTCGGCACGATGAAACAGGGCGTCTGGTGAACTTCTTCGATGCACCGGCCCTGGTGGATGAAGTCTGTTCCTTGCTGGCCAATCCGGTTGCCCGTGAGCGCCTGGGCGCAAACGCCCGTGATTTCGCGATCCGTCATTACGACTTGAAGTCGGTTTGCCTGCCGCGCCAGCTGGCATGGGTTGCAGACCTGGCGGGCCTTTCCCATTGAAAAGACAGCCATGGGCAACACGAATTTCAGACACGAAAATTCATCTCTCCTGGTTTCTCACAAAGAGATGGGAAAGCGTCACTCAGACATGACCCGGGTGCTGGTCATCGAGGATGAGACCGACCTGCGCGACTCCATCGTCACCTACCTTCGCATCGAAGGCGTCGATGCCGATGGCGTGGGCAGCTTGCATGCTGCTGAGCTGTGGATGCTGCTGCACCACTTTGACATTCTGGTGCTGGACCTGGGCTTGCCTGACGGCGATGGTCTGACCTGGCTGGAAGAGCGCAATGGCTTGCGTGACAAAGGCATCATCATCACCACTGGGCGCGGTGCCACGGGCGACCGTGTGCAGGGGGCACAGGTGGGGGCGGACTGTTACTTGGTCAAGCCGGTGCTGCTCGAAGAGCTGACGGCCGTGGTGCGCAACCTGGAACGGCGCTTGCGCCCCTCCGGGCAAGAGACCTGGGTGCTCAACACCTTGAGTTGGCAGTTGACTGCACCCGATGGGCGTGCCGTCAAGCTCACGCATTCGGAGCAGGTGCTGCTCACACACCTGTCACGTGCGCCGGGCAAGGCTGTCCAGCGACAGGACCTGATTGCCGCCCTGGGGCATGATCCTGAGCACTACGACCCGCGCCGGATGGAAATTCTGGTGCGGCGTCTGCGCAGCAAGGTCATGGACACCTTGGGCCATCACCTGCCGCTGGTAACGGCGCACCGACAGGGCTATGCATTCACTGCACCAATTGCTGTGCGCAAGGGGGATTGAGTAAGCGGCAGGCCATGTCGGCATTTGTTGGGTTTCTTTCAGCGCATCGTGTAAGGTTCGGGGTTTCGCGTCTGAAGTCAGGTGGCTTCAGGGGCAAAGCTCAGAATCTTTCACATGAAAAAACTGTTGTTGATCTGGCTGGCTTGCTGGACTTGGTGTGCCCACGGCATGACGTTGGGCGGAGCAACGTCCGGTGCTTTGCTTACACCAGGCTTGCAGTACCTCGAAGACCCACAAGGCCAGTTGACCCTAGCAGACATGGCCCGGCCCGAGGTGGCAGCGCAGTTCAAAACGCCGGCAGACCCCACCAAGGTGATCAATTTCGGGCTCAGCAAGTCGGCCTACTGGATCAAGTTGTCGCTGCAGCAGACACCGGGCAACCAGGATGAATGGCTGATTGAGCTGTCCTACGCGCTGCTCAACAAAATCTCCTTTTACGCGCCAGGGGCCAAGCCGGTGGTCACCGGCAGTGACTACCCGATGGCTTCTCGGGCGTTTTTTGACAAATACTTTGTTTTCCCGATCCGGCTGCAAAGCCGTGAGCAGGACTATTACTTCCGGATCGAATCAGGCAACGCCATAACCTTGCCTTTGCGCGCCTGGACCCAACGCGAGCTCATCGTTGGCATTCAGCAAACGCTGGCGTTCCAGTTCCTGTACTTTGGCGCCATGATGGCGCTGGCGCTCTACACACTGTTCATGTTTGTGTTGTCCAGGGACTCGCGTTACGGCTTGTACGCTGTGTATGTGGCATGCATGGCGCTGAGCATGACGTCTGGCAGCGGCGTGGCCCACATGTTCTTGTGGCCCGATGTCACTCAGTTTGAGAGCATTGCCCGCAATTTGTTTCTGGCCGTGGCTGCTGCGGTCATGATGTTCCTCAGCGGTTTATTCCTCAAGCTTGAATACCGCAAGCCGCAGGTGGCCTGGGGTTGGAAGCTGGGATCTTTGTATTTCGGCACCTATGCCGTGTTGGTCTGCGTCGGCTTGTTTTTGCCAATGCCCCGTATATGGCTGAATCAGGCCATGCTGCTCGGTGGGGCGGTGGCAGGCTTGCTGATTTTGTGGGTGGTGGTTCGAGTCATCCGGGAGCGACGCCGCAGTTTGCGATTCTTTGGCCTATCCTGGCTGGTCTTCTGGGCGGGTGCATTTGTGGGCATTGCCCGAACCGTGGATCTGCTGCCAACGCATTTTTTAACGTCTTATTCGGTTCAAATCGCGTCCATTGGCGAGATGGTGTTGCTGTTTCTGGCGCTGGCAGATCAATTCAGGCAAGAACAACGCCAACGCTTTGAGGCACAACAGCAGACGGTGAAGGTTCAGGCGCAAATGATGAATCAGCTCCAGGCGAGCAACGAACTGCTGGAACAGACTGTGAGCGAGCGCACGGCACTGCTGCAAAAGTCCCTTGATCACGAAAAAACAGTGTTGGCTCAATACATGCGTTTTGGCAGCATGATTTCGCATGAGTTTCGCAATCCACTGGGCATCATCAAGAGCCAGCTCAGCTTGTTGCGTAAGTCGCAAACAAACGAAGATCTGCAACTCGACAAGCGCCTGTCTGTGCTGGACAACGCCACCGAGCGGCTGGCCATCATGTTTGAAAAATGGCTGCAAAACGACCGTTTGCATCAGACGCTGCAGGACATTGATCTTCACCCTATTCCCTTGCCATCTTGGCTTGAGCATTTTGTGGTCACCAATGCCCATTGCCTGAGGGGTTCACTTGTGCAGCTGGAACACACTGCAGACGTGCCTTTGCTGCTGGGTGATGAATACTTGCTCGACATTGCCTTGGGCCACTTGGTGGACAACGCACGCAAATATGCGGGCATGGAGGTGCCAATCACCCTCCAGATCCGCTCACGACCCGGTCAAATTGGGTTGGCAGTGATGGATCAAGGACCGGGTATTGCGCCAGAAAACCAGCCAAAAGTGTTTGATGACTACTTTAGAATTTCACCTCAGGCCGGAATTTCCGGCGTAGGTTTGGGGCTCTCCATCGTTCGGCGCATTGTTCAAGCGCACGGCGGAGAAATCGAACTTGAAAGCTCGCCCGGTCAGGGCAGCGCATTTATTTTGTGGTTTCCTGAAATACAGACTCCGATTCACTGATGCAAACAACCTTGCATTTACCCATTGCACGCGTCCTGGTGATTGAGGACGAGCCAGATTTGCGTGAAGCCATGGTCAGTTTTCTTCAGCTGGAGAACATGGATGCGGTGGGTGTCAGCGGGCTCAAGGCTGCCGAAGCTGCTCTGGCGAACGAGCATTTCGATGTTCTGGTTCTGGATTTGGGCTTACCCGATGGGGATGGTCTGGTATGGCTGTCTTCACAGCATGGGCTAAGCGACAAAGGGGTGATCATCACAACGGCCCGAGGTGAAGCCACATCTCGCATCACAGGTGTGCGTGCAGGGGCCGATGTTTACCTTGTCAAGCCCATTCAGCTTGAAGAACTGGCGGCATTGATCCGCAATGTCATTCGCAGGATGCGCCCAGCAGCGACCAATCAGTGGACTCTGGATGTGACCACTTGGTGCCTGCTGTCCCCTGAAGGCGTCAGCATCAAATTGACAAATTCCGAGCGAGTGCTTTTGCTCGATCTTGCGCAGGTGCCTGGGCAATCGGTGTCGCGTGACCATCTGGTGCGGTCTCTCGGGCACAACCCCGATTACTATGACCATCGCCGCATGGAAATCCTGATCCGACGCCTGCGCAACAAAGCCAAAGACCTGCTGGGGTATGACTTGCCGCTGGAGACAGCCCACCGTCAGGGCTACGCGTTCACTTCAGCCATTGAAGTCAAAGGCGTGCCCCTCAAAGAAAAATAACGCAACGTGCGTTCAGTCGCCCAGCTGAGCGATCTGCTGGTCAATAGCGCCGAACAGGCTCTCGCCGTCCTTGCCCTTCATCTCGATGCGAATGGTGTCACCGAACTTCATGAATTCGGTCGAAGGCTTGCCGTCCAAGATGGTTTCAATGGCGCGCTTTTCGGCAATGCAGCTGTAGCCCTTGGGCCAGTCCTTCTTGCCGTTGACTTCCACGCCCTTGTTACTGACCGTGCCGCTGCCCACGATGGAGCCAGCGCGGACATTGCGCGTCTTGCAGATGTGAGCGATCAGCTGGCCAAAGTGGAAGGTCATCTCGGGGCCGGCATCGCACAGGCCGACCTTGCGGCCGTTCCAGGTCGACTGCAGCGTCAGGTGCACGCGGCCACCTTGCCAGGCATCGCCCAGCTCGTCAGGCGTCACGGCCACGGGGCTGAAGGCGGTGGCGGGCTTGCTCTGGAAGAAGCCGAAGCCCTTGGCCAGCTCGTTCGGGATCAGGTTGCGCAGGCTCACGTCGTTGGCCAGCATCAGCAGGCGCACACCGTCGAGCGCCTCCTCGGGGGTGGCCCGCATGGGCACATCGCCGGTGACGACCGCGATCTCGGCTTCAAAGTCGATGCCATAGGCCTCGTCGGCGCAAACCACGTTGTCCCGTGGCCCCAGAAAGTCGTCACTGCCGCCCTGGTACATCAGAGGGTCGGTGTAAAAGCTCTCAGGCACTTCGGAGTGGCGCGCCGCACGGACCAGCTCCACATGGTTGATGTAGGCTGAGCCGTCTGCCCACTGGTAAGCGCGTGGCAACGGGGCCATGCAGTTTTTCGGATCAAACGGGAAGGCATGGCGCGCCTTGCCGCTGTTGAGCGTCTGGTACAGGTCTTGCAGCTGAGGCGACAGGAAGTTCCAGTCGTCCAGCACCTGCTGCAGGGTGTCCGCGATGCCGGTCGCATAATGGGCGGTGCTGAGGTCGCGGGACACCACCACCAGTTGTCCGTCGCGTGAGCCGTCTTTGTAAGTCGCCAGTTTCATGATGTGTTTGTCTCTTGGGTGCGCGATCGGCTACAGTCTGCAGCAGATCAAAATTACGCATTGGTAAACTCGTTTAACTAAACGAAAATCCATTCTAGACGAAATGGCCACTTCAAGCTCTACACCAGAAGACAAGGAACGCGCCGGCATCCAGTCGGTCGAGGTCGGCTTTGCCCTGCTCGATGTGCTGGCCCAGGCCCCCGGCCCCCTGATGCTGCGCGACCTGGCGGCCACGGCCGGCATGAGCGCGGCCAAGGCCCACCGCTATCTGGTGAGCTTCCAGCGCCTCGGGCTGGTGGTGCAAGACAGTGGCAACACCCGTTACGAACTCGGCCCCGCCACCTTGCGCCTGGGTCTGGCCACGCTGTCGCGGCTGGACGCGGTCAAGATGGCCCGCGAGCGCCTGCCCGCCCTGATGGACCAGACTGGCCACACCCTGGCACTGGCCGTCTGGGGCAACCGGGGCCCCACACTGGTCCACTGGCAAGAGTCACCGCTGGCGGTGCCCGTAAACCTGCGTCTGGGCGATGTGATGCCGATGCTGACCTCGGCCACGGGCCGCTGCTTTGCCGCCTTCATGGGGCACGGCATCGGGGTGGACCAGGCCCGCGCCATGATCGAAGCTGAAATGGCCCAGGCCCGCCAGGCCGGACGCAGCGACGTGCCACACACCCCGGCACAACTCGATGCGCTCTTGCGCGAGCTGCGTCAGCACGGCATGGGCCGCGTGGAAAACGTGCTGCTGCCCGGCATCTCGGGCTTTTGCGCCCCAGTGTTCGACGCCGACGGCCACCTCGCGCTGGGCGTGGTGTCGATGGGCTCGTCGGCCACCTTCTCGACCGACTGGAAAGGCCCGCTGGCCCAGGCCCTCAAAAGCATGGCGGACCAGCTGTCTGCCGATCTGGGCTGGAACGGCCAAACAGGCTGACCCGCCCCTCTGGCATGAGCGAACGCACCGGCCCCACCAAGCGCACGCTGACGCTGCTGGCTCTGGCGATTGGCCTTTTGCACCTGCTGCTTTTGCTGGCCGTGACACACACGCTCGACTGGAGCCTGCAGCCACCCACGGCCACAGCCCCGCTGAAGACGCGGATGATTGCGCCAGCGGCACCGGTCAAACCAGCGGTGCGTCCAAGCACCGCTCAGGCCAAAGCGCCCGTGCCCCCAGCAGTGCCTTTGGCCGAGCCGGACACGGTATCTGTCACCGAGACGGCCACTGAACAAGCTCTGCCACTTGCACCCGAACCCGCAGTGACAGCGCTGGCCGCTTCGGAGCCGGCACCTGCCGCATCCGAACCGGCTGCAGCGCAGGCGGTGGTCTCGGCCAGCACCTGGCCCACCATGGCACTGGGCGTGTTGCCGCCGCCCAGTCTGCTGAGCTACCAACTCACCGGCATGGACAAAGGCTTCACCTATCACGCCAGTGGCGAATTGCGCTGGCAACACAACCCGCAGGCCTATGCGCTGACGCTGTCGGTCAAGGCCTTCCTGCTCGGCAGCCGCCACTGGCGCAGCCACGGGCTCATCAACGAGATGGGCCTGTCACCCTTGAAGTTCTCGGACAGCTGGCGCGGTGAACGGGCGTCCCACTTCGATCGGGAACAAAACCGCATCGTCTTCAGCAGCAATGCGCCGGTGGCCCCGCTGCTGCCCGGTGCGCAGGACCAGATCAGCCTGTACATGCAACTGGCTGCGGCCATGGCGGGCGACCCGCTGCGCTATCCCATGGGCACACGTCTGCAGGTGCAAACTGCCACGCTGCGCGATGCCGTGCCCTGGCTGCTGATTCTGGAAGGACAGGAGTCCGTGACCGTGGCGGGCCAGGCGGTCACAACGACCAAATGGGTCTGCCAACCGCGCAGCCAGTACGACGCCAAGGTGGAGATCTGGCTCTCGCCAAACCACGCCTGGATGCCTGCACGCATCCGCATCACCCAGGTCAGCGGCAGCTACATTGACCTGAACCTGCGCAGCATGGAACCGCTGCCCCCCTTGCCCTCGGAAACACCGCTTGGCGAAAAAACGACAGGCTCTTGAATTTGGCATGGGCATGCCCAAATGCAGCATTTGTTGAGGGAGAATAAACCCATGAACCTGCTGTACGAATCCGATGCTTTTGCCGTGATGCATGTGCTGGCCAATGCCTCCGAGGACGACCAGTCCACGCCCGGCAAGCTTGCCCTGGAGCGCCACGGTTTTGAAATTGTCGACAAGCGCTCGGGCAAAGAGGTTTACCTTGATGGCTCTTGGGCTGAAATGTTTCAGCAAAAAATCCAGGTGTGGCAGCAGCACACTCCGACCCAGGAAGAAGTCGAGGACACGCTTGACGGCTACGTGGGCCTGGCACAGCAGCCCGTCATCGTTCACTGACCAGGCACGCGGTCAGGCCGCCGCGATGCGGCGCTCCTCCAGCCTGAACAGCGGCCCCACCAGCAAGAGCACCGCCACCAGGCGACTGACCTGAAACGCCGTCACCACCGGCACCCCCAACTGCAGCACCTTGGCCGTGATGGCCATTTCGGCAATACCGCCCGGCGATGTGCCCAGCGACAGCGTGGCCACATGCAGATCGGTGCCCTGCGACAGCACCCAGGCGAACAGCGCTGAACTCAGCATCATTCCCAACGTGCCCAGCGCCACCGACACCATCCATTGCGGCGCGGTGTGGATGAAGTCCTTGCGAAACTTGACCCCGAGGCTCACGCCGATGGCCAGCTGCGCCGCATTGCTCAAGCCCTGTGGCACCGCAGACCATTGCAAGCCCATCAAGGTGACGCCCATCGACGCCAGCAGTGCCCCCATGAACCACGGGTTGGCACGGCGCAGCGCGAGCAAGAGCAAGGCCCCTGCCCCCGAGGCCAGCGCCAGCCACAGCAGCCCCGGCCACTGCGGCGTGCGGTTGACCATGCGCAGGGTCTCGTCCACATGCAGACCCCAATAGGCCTGCGCCCACTGCATGGCAAACGGCACACTGAGCACCACCATCAACAGCCGCAAGGTGTGCGCGGCGGCCACCAGGTCGGTGCGTGCACCGGCACGCTCGGACAGCAGCGTCATCTCCGAAGCGCCACCAATGGCGCTGGCGAAATACGTGGTGGCCCGCAGGCTGCGCGGGTCCAAGTGGGCCAGGTCAGCGCGGTGGCGCCCATGCAGCCAGGAGCCGAACACGTAGCCCTGCGCCAGCGCCCAGACCACCCCCAGCAAAACCGCCCACCACAGGCTCATCACCAACGTGCCTACCTGGGGCGTGAAGTACAAGCCCAAAGCCATCCCGATGACCCATTGCCCGGCATTGCGCAGCAGGTCAGCGCTGCGTGTGGGCATGCCCAGGACCGATGCCAGCGCCGTAACCACCAGTGGCCCCAGCATCCAGGGCAGCGGCGTGCGCAGCCACAGGCACAGCTGCGCTGCCAGCCAGGCGGCCAGCAAGGTCAACGCGGTGGAGATGAGGCGCGTCCGGTTCAGCTTCATGGCGTGTTTGTGCGGGCCTTGACGTAAAGGCGTTGACTGGCATTGTGGGAGCCCCGCCCTCGGGGCGATGGCCTGCGGTCTGCGGACGCCCTATCGCGGCGAGGGCGCCGCTCCCACAAAAGGCACAGCTCCCCACAAAGGAAGCGGTGCCCTCGTTGTCTCAGGCGTGTCGGCGGATGCTGTCGGCCACGGTCTGCACGATCTGGTCGATGTGGCTGTTTTCCACAATGTAGGGCGGGCAGATCACCAGGTTGTCCCCGGCAGCGCGCACCCACACGCCTTTGTGGAAGCAGTCAAGCATGACGTCATAGGCCCGCTTGCCAGGCGCACCGGCCACAGGGGCCAGCTCGACGGCACCGGCCAGGCCGAGCGTGCGGATGCTGATGACGTTGGGCAAGCCCTTGAAGGCGCTGTGCATGGCATCGCCCAGTACCTTGCCCTGCTGGCCCGCACGGGCGAACAGGTTTTCTTCCTTCATCAGATCCAGTGTGGCGATGGCCGCTGCGCAAGCCACCGGGTGACCCGAGTAGGTGTAGCCGTGGAAGAACTCGATCGCGTGGTCGGGCGCGTTGGCGTTCATCATCGCGTCGTAGATGAAGTCGCGGCAGATCACGCCACCCAACGGGATCACGCCATTGGTCACCGCCTTGGCAAAGTTGAGCATGTCGGGCACCACGCCATAAAAGTCGGCGCCAAAGTTCACGCCCAGACGCCCGAAGCCGGTGATCACCTCATCAAAGATCAGCAAGATGCCGTGCTTGTCGCAGATCTCGCGCAAGCGCTGCACATAGCCCTTGGGCGGGATGTACCAGCCCGCGCTGCCCGCGATCGGCTCCACGATGATGGCGGCCACGTTGCTCGGGTCGTGCAGCGCCAGGATGCGGGTTTCGAGTTCGACCAGCGGGTCCTCCGTCCAGACCGGTTCCTCGTGGTGGATATAGGCATGGTTCACCGGGTCGTGGATGAAACGCATGTGGTCCACACGGGGCAGCAGTTGCGCGCCGTAGACCTTGCGGTTGGCAGGCAGCCCACCCACGCTCATACCGCCAAAGTTGACGCCGTGGTAACCCTTTTCGCGGCCAATGAAAACGTTGCGGTGGCCTTCGCCACGGGCACGGTGGTAAGCCAGCGCGACCTTGAGCGAGGTGTCGGCCGCCTCGGAGCCGGAGTTGCAGAACAACACCTTGTTGAGGTCACCCGGGGCCATGGCCGCGATCATTTCGGCCGCCTGGAAGGCCTTGTCGTTGCTGGCCTGAAAGGCCGTGGCGTAGTCCAGCGTATCGAGCTGCTGCTTGATGGCCTCGTTGATCGGCTTGCGGTTGTGGCCCGCACCCACGCACCAGAGGCTGGAGATGCCGTCGATCACCTTTTTGCCGTCATGGGTGGTGAAATGCATGCCCTCGGCCCCGACAAACACACGGGGGTCTTTGCGGAAACTGCGGTTGGGGGTGAAGGGCAACCATTGGTTGTCCATGTTGAAACTGGTGTTGGCCATGGCGCTGCTCCTGTTGGTGAGGCACAAAGTGCCAGTTTACGCCTGCTGGCAACAGGCACCCGCCCGCAGGTGACACCCGCGGTGTTCGGGTGTCAGTCTCTACAATACGCCCCCAACACGTCCTCCATATGCCTTTGTGCCTTCGCGCCCGCTGCTTTCATGACCACGACCTACATCCTGACCCTTTCCTGCCCTGACCGGACCGGCATCGTGCACGCCGTGTCGGGCTTTTTGCTGGAGCGGGGCGGCAACATCGAAGAAGCCGCGCAGTACAACGACCACGACACCGGCCTGTTTTTCATGCGGGTGCAGTTCGCCTGCGATCAGATCAGCGCCGACGCCTTGCGCGCGCAACTGGGGGCATTGGCGCAGACCTTCCAGATGCAGTGGCACCTGCACACCACCGCCCAGCCCATGCGCACCGTCATCATGGTCAGCAAAGAAGGTCATTGCCTGAACGACCTGCTGTTCCGCTGGAAGAGCGGCCTGCTGCCCCTGGACATCCGCGCCATCGTGAGCAACCACCGCGAGTTCTACCAACTGGCGGCCAGCTACAACGTGCCCTTTCACCACATTCCGATGACCAAGGACAACAAGGCCCAGGTGGAAGCCAAACAGTACGAGATCATCCAGGCCGAAGGCGCCGAGCTGGTGGTGCTGGCGCGCTACATGCAGATCCTGAGCGACGACCTGTGCCGCAAGTTGTCGGGCCGCGCCATCAACATCCACCACTCGTTCCTGCCCAGCTTCAAAGGGGCCAAGCCCTACTACCAGGCGCATGACCGGGGTGTGAAGCTGATCGGCGCCACCGCCCACTACGTGACGGCCGATCTGGATGAAGGCCCGATCATCGAGCAGGACGTGGCCCGTGTGGACCACAGCAAGACGGTGGAAGACCTGACCACCCTGGGCCGCGACACCGAAAGCCAGGTGCTGGCCCGCGCCGTCAAGTGGCACAGCGAGCACCGCGTGCTGCTCAACGGTCACAAGACAGTGATCTTCAAATAAATCGCCGCGGGACAGATTTTCGGCGCCGTCCCCAACCTATCCAGCCATGAGCAACGCTTCACGCATCCCTCCCATCCAGTGCCTACAGACCTTCGAGGCCCTGGCACGGCTGCGCAGCGTGACGCAGGCGGCCGACGAGTTGTTTGTCACGCCCAGTGCCGTGAGCCATCGGGTCAAGCAACTCGAACAGATCATTGGCACCAAATTGTTTGGCCGTGCCGACTTTTCGCTCACGGTCGAGGGCAGCGAGTACTTGGCCCACGTGCGCGAAGGTCTGCATTCCTTGCAGCGCTTCCCCAGCGCTGCACAAAGCCAGGGCCGCCGCAAGCTGCGCGTGGCCGTGACGCCCACCTTTGCCCGCTCGATCCTGATGCCCCGGCTCAAGCAGTTCCTGGAGGCCTACCCCGAGATCGACATCACGCTGCAGGTGAGCATTCCTCTCTTGGACGTGGTGGCCGAAGAAGCCGATCTGACCATCCGCTTTGGCACCGGGCGCTACGCCGATGTGGAGCACCTGTGTCTGACCAAGGACGAAATCACCCCACTGGCTTCGCCCGCCTGGATTCGGGAAAACGGTCCGTTCAGCAGCGTTGGAGACCTGGAAGGCCTGCCCTTGCTGCGCAGCCCGCTGGAGCCCTGGCGCACCTGGTTTGCCGCACACAACCTGGACTGGCCCGAGCCCATGGAAGGCTCGTCCTTCAACGACATTGGCCTGATGTGCGACGCTGCCGCCCAAGGTCTGGGTGTGGCGCTGGTGCGCCTCAAGCTGGGTGCGCCCTGGCTCGAAAACGGCCAGCTCGTGCGCCTGTTCGAGCGCAACGTCCCCAGCCCCCACGCCCACTACCTGTGCTGGCGCACGGGCACCATGGAGCGCTGGGAGTGCTCGACCTTTGCCGATTGGCTCAAGAGCGCGCTGGCCTGAAGCCCCCGCTGTAGGAGCGGCGCCTTTGTGGGAGCGGTGCCTTTGTGGGAGCGGTGCCTTTGTGGGAGCGGCGCCCTCGCCGCGATAGAGCGCCCGCAGTCCACAAGCCATCGCCCCGAGGGCGGGGCTCCCACATTTTCTGCACCGCCTGGGTTCAAATTCACAGGCCCATCAAAGATTCTTCAGCCCTGTCAGCCGGGCTTGCGCTTACAGTTGGGCATTCTTTCAAGGTTTTGAATGCCATGAGTGCCAATACCCCCACCGAAACCCGAGAGCTGACCGCCACCGAACGTGCCGAGCGCCAACGCGCCGTGGTGCAGGCCCTGTCCCAAGCCCTGCCGCCGGAGTGCATCCTCTACACCCCCGAGGACACCACGCCCTACGAATGCGACGGCCTGACCGCCTACCGCGAGCGGCCTTTGGTGGTGGCCCTGCCCGAGACCGAAGCCCAGGTACAAGCCGTGCTCAAAGCCTGTCACGCCTTGCAGGTGCCGGTGGTGGCGCGTGGCGCGGGCACGGGCCTGTCGGGCGGTGCCATGCCGCACCGCATGGGCGTGACGCTGTCGATGGCCCGCTTCAACCAGATCAAAACCGTGGACCCGGTCAGCCGCACAGCGGTGGTGCAATGCGGCGTGCGCAACCTGGCCATCAGCGAGGCGGCTGCGCCCCATGGCCTGTATTACGCACCCGATCCGTCCAGCCAGATCGCCTGCACGATCGGTGGCAATGTGGCTGAAAACTCGGGCGGCGTGCATTGTCTGAAATACGGCCTGACAGTCCACAACGTGCTCAAAGTCCGCGGCTTCACCATCGAAGGCGAACCGATTGAATTTGGCAGCGATGCGCTGGACGCCCCCGGCTACGACCTGCTGGCCGTGCTGGTCGGCAGTGAAGGCATGCTGGCCGTGACCACCGAAGTCACCGTCAAGCTGGTGCCCAAGCCACAACTGGCGCGCTGCATCATGGCCAGCTTTGACGATGTGCGCAAAGCCGGTGACGCGGTGGCTGCCGTGATCGCGGCCGGCATCATCCCTGCCGGGCTGGAGATGATGGACGGCCCGATGACCGCCGCCGTTGAAGACTTTGTACATGCCGACTACGACCTGAGCGCGGCGGCGATTTTGCTGTGCGAGAGCGACGGCACGCCCGAAGAGGTGGAAGAAGAAATCGGCCGCATGAGCGAGGTGCTGCGCGGCTGCGGCGCGACCGCCATCACCGTCAGCCGTGACGAAGCGCAGCGCATGAAGTTCTGGAGCGGCCGCAAGAACGCTTTCCCGGCTTCGGGCCGCATCAGCCCCGACTACATGTGCATGGACTCGACCATCCCGCGCAAGCGCCTGGCCGACATTCTGCAAGCCATCTCGGAGATGGAGGAGAAATACGCCCTGCGCTGCCTGAACGTCTTCCACGCGGGCGACGGCAACCTGCACCCGCTGATCCTGTTCGATGCGAATGACCCGGACCAGCTCAAGCGCTGCGAGCAATTTGGCGCCGACATTCTGGAAACCAGCGTGGCCATGGGTGGCACCGTCACCGGCGAGCACGGCGTGGGCATTGAGAAAGTCAACAGCATGTGCGTGCAGTTCAGCGCCGCAGAAAATGCGCAGATGTTTGGCGTCAAGCGCGCCTTTGACGCACAAGGTTTGCTCAACCCGGGCAAGGTCATCCCGACACTGCACCGATGCGCCGAGTACGGAAAGATGCTGGTGCGGGCCGGGCAGATCCAGCACCCGGATCTGCCGCGCTTCTGATCTGAATCAGGATCGCCGTCGACTCACCAGGTATCGATCGCCAGCGGGTGATCGACACTTTCAATTCGCCCGGCCTCCAGGCCCGCCACCAACCAATCGCGCGTGGTGGCCGGGTCGATCACCGCGTCGATCTCCAGCGTGGCGGCCATGTTGATTGCGCTGCCGTTGTCGTACTGCTGCGCCAGCAACTGATTGAACAAGGCCTCGCGCTCGGGGCCTTCGGGCAAGGCTTCCAGTTCCTTGCGGTAACCCAGACGCACCGCGCCTTCGAGGCCCATGCCACCAAACTCGCCCGTGGGCCAGGCCACCGTGGCCAGGGTTTCGTGAAAGCCACCGCCGGTCATGGCCATCGCGCCCAGGCCGTAGCCTTTGCGCAAGACCACACTCAAAAGCGGCACCCGCAAATGCGCCGCCGCCACAAAGAGGCGCGAGACATGGCGTACCTGTGCGGTGGCTTCGGTGTCGGGCCCGACCATGAAACCTGGCGTGTCCACCAGGCTCACGATGGGCAGGCCGTGCGCGTTGCACAGCTGCATGAAACGCGCAGCCTTGTCGGCCGCGTCGGCGTCAATGGCCCCGCCCAGGTGCAACGGGTTGTTGGCCATCAGACCCACCGGACGGCCCGCGATGCGGGCCAGCGCGGTGTGGATGCCCACGCCAAAGCCGGTGCGCAGCGCCAGCAAGCTGCCCTCGTCGGCGATGCCCTGCATGGCAGCCCAGGTGTCGTACACGCGCAGGCGGTTCTCGGGCACCACATGGCGCAGCGCCTCGGCAGACGGGACTTGCCATGTGGCAGCTGTCCCCTGGAAAAAAGACAGGTAATGCCGTGCCGCCGCCACCGCTTGCACTTCGCCGTCGACCAGCACATCGATCACCCCATTGCCGTGCTGTACCTCGCTCGGGCCGATCTGCTCGGGTTTGAACACACCCAGACCGCCGCCCTCGACCATGGCCGGGCCGCCCATGCCTATGTTGCTGTCCCGCGTAGCAATGAGCACATCGCTGCAGCCCAGCAGCGCAGCGTTGCCCGCAAAGCAGCGCCCGGCCACCACGCCCACCACCGGCACCCGGCCATTGAGGCGGGCAAACGACGCGAAAGTCGCCAGGTTCAGGCCCGCGACGATGGCCACGTCCACATCGCCAGGTCGCCCCCCACCGCCTTCGGCAAACAGCACCACGGGCAGCTGGTGTTGCAGGGCCACGCCCAGCATGCGGTCGGTCTTCTGGTGGTTGCGCATGCCCTGCGTGCCCGCCAGCACGGTGAAGTCGTAGGCCATGACCACCACGCGCTGGCCATTCACGCAGCCGATACCGGTCACCATGCCATCGGCGGGCGTGTTGCGCATCAGGTCATCTGCGCTGCGGCGGCGGCTTTGCGCGGCCACGGCCAACGCGCCGTATTCCACAAAGCTGCCCTCGTCGCACAGATCAGTGATGTTCTCGCGGGCGGTGCGCATGCCCATGGCGTGGCGCTTGGCCACGGCTTCGGGACGAGCAGCGTCGTGGGTGAAGGCCAGGCGGGCGTGCAGCTTTTGCAGATCGCTGCGCTCAGCGGGTGCGGCGTCAGCAGCCGCTGAGGCTGGTAGCTCGGCACGGCTCGGCGCATCCGGGGCAGCAGACACAGGCAGCAGCATCAGCAGCACTTCGCCCTCACCCACCGTCTCACCCGCTTGAAAGTAGCACTCGCCCAGCTGACCGGCCTGAGGCGCACGGATTTCGTGCTCCATCTTCATGGCCTCCAGGATCACCAGCACTTCGCCTGCGGCCACGGCCTGCTCCGGCTGGACCAGCCACTGCACCACCTGGGCCTGAAGGGGGGAATGAATTTTTTGCATCAGGCCATTGTGAGGCGACACCCCCTCGGCCTGCGGTCAAATTCGGGACAAGGCCAACTGTTCAACGCCGACCAAAAATGGCCGTCCCAATGCGCACCAGAGTGCTGCCCTCGGCGATGGCGGCAGCCAAGTCGGCACTCATGCCCATCGACAAGGTGTCCAGCAGCAAACCTTGCTCGCGCAAGCGGTCGAACAAGGCCTTGGCCTGGTGGTGCACGGCGCGCATCTGCGCATCCGTTTCGGCGGGTTCAGGGATGGTCATCAAGCCCCGCAATTGCAAACGCGGCAGCGCAGCCACCGCCTGTGCCAGCGCGGGCAGCTCTTGCGGGCTGACGCCCGACTTGGTTGCACCACCATCCACATTCACCTGAATGCACACCTGCAAAGGGGGCAGATGAGCGGGGCGCTGCTCGGACAGGCGCTGAGCAATCTTGAGGCGGTCGATGCTGTGCACCCAGTCAAAGTGCTCGGCCACCAGCCGGGTCTTGTTGCTCTGAATCGGACCGATGCAGTGCCACTCCAGCGGCAAGTCTTGCAGGGCCGTGATTTTGTCCACGGCTTCCTGGATGTAGTTCTCGCCAAAAGCGGTTTGCCCAGCCGCGTGGGCAGCCCGCACAGCGTCTGCGCCCCAGGTCTTGGACACTGCGAGCAAGTGCACGCTGTCCGCAGGGCGGGCAACGGACTGGCACGCGGCCTCGATCTGCGCATGCACCTGCGCCAGGTTTTCTGCAATGAAAGCGTTCATGGCCTGAGCGTACCAAAACCCGACCTCCTGGACAGTGCAAACCACCACGGTGACCACGCGCCAGCGCACATGCTGCTAAATTCGCTGCTTCTGTCACGCCAACCGGAAACACCCATGAGCCAGATTGCCAACAAAACCTACGAACCCGCACCCGCCCGCCAAGTGGCCTTTTTGGGCCTGGGCGTCATGGGCTACCCCATGGCCGGGCACCTCGCCCGCGCCGGTCACCACGTCACCGTGTACAACCGCAGCGCCGCCAAGGCTGCGGCCTGGCTGACCGAGTGTCCGGGCAATGCCAGCGCACCCACCCCCCGCGAAGCGGCTGCGGGCGCGGACATCGTGTTCGCCTGTGTGGGCAACGACGATGATTTGCGCAGCGTGGTGCAGGGACCCGATGGCGCTTTTGCCGGCATGAAACCCGGCGCGATTTTTGTGGACCACACCACCGCCTCGGCCTCGGTGGCACGAGAACTGTCAGCCCAGGCGCAAAAACTCGGCCTGCAGTTCATCGATGCCCCCGTCTCCGGCGGCCAGGCAGGTGCCCAAAACGGCATGCTCACGGTGATGTGCGGTGGCGATGCTGCGGCTTTTGACAACGTCAAACCCGCCGCCATGGCGTTCTCGCGTGCCTTCACTCTGCTGGGCGAGTCGGGCGCGGGTCAGCTGGCCAAGATGGTCAACCAGATCTGCATCGCCGGGCTGGTGCAGGGCTTGTCGGAGGCCGTGGCCTTTGGTCAGCAGGCCGGGCTGGACATGCACCAGGTGCTGGACGTGATCGGCAAGGGCGCGGCGCAAAGCTGGCAAATGGACAACCGGGGCAAAACCATGGCCGACGACAAATTCGATTTCGGTTTTGCCGTCGACTGGATGCGCAAGGACCTGGGCCTGGTACTGGACGAAGCCAAGCGCAACGGCGCGCGTCTGCCCGTGACCGCCTTGGTGGACCAGTTCTATGCCGATGTGCAAAAGATGGGCGGCGGTCGCTGGGACACGTCGAGCCTGATCCGACGCTTGCGCTGAACGCTGCCTCCAAAAAACAAAGCGGCCCGGGTGGAAGCCCAGGCCGCTTTTTTGTGCGGCAGACAAGCCGCCAGACGTCACTTACCCATGGGCGGCTGGCTCAGGCGCTTGAGTTCTTCTTCAGAAATGTCTTCAAACACCCGCACCACCTTGGCCACACCGCCCACACCGCGGGCAATGTCGGTGGCGCGCTTGGCTTCACGCTGGGTCACACGGCCCATCAGGTACACGATACCGCGTTCGGTCACGACCTTGATGCTGTTGGACTGCAGGTCCTTGGCGTCAATGAAGGCCGCCTTGATCTGGCTGGTGGTCACCGAATCCTTGGTCCGCTGGGTCAGGCTGCTGGGAGCCATGACCGCCAGGTCATTGACAACCGCCTTGACGTTTTCCTGGCTCTGCGCCAGCTTTTCGGCACGCTCGCGGTCAAACGCTGCTGTGGCTTCGCCACTGAGCAAGACCTGACGGTTGTAGCTGGTGACGTTGAGATGAACCCGCTCACCCAGGTCCTGGCGCACAGCGCTGGCCACCTTGAGCTCGATCGCCTCGTCTTCCAGCTGGGAGCCCGCAGTGCGCCGATCGGTGGCCACAAAACCGCTCATCACAGCACCGCCCACCACCAACGGTGCACAGCCGGACAGACCAGACAACGCAGCGCCCACCAACACGCACGAGAGCAAAGGCAGTTTCATCGCGGATTTCATTCCAAAGGCTCCTGTTCACCCAGCAACTGGGTATCGATTCCATCACACAAACAGTGCAGCACCAGATGCTGCACCTCACGGATTCTCGCACCCCGCTCGTGGGGTACACCGACATGCACATCGGTCTCTCGCAGTTGTTTTCCCACCGCACCGCCATGGCCACCGGTCAGCGCCAGCACGGTCATTTCGCGTTCATGGGCAGCGTGCACCGCCTGCAGCAGGACCGCTTCCTGGCCATCCAGGCTGATGAGCACCAGCACATCGCCCGTGTGGCCCAAGGCACGCACCTGGCGGGCCAAGGTCTGGTCATCGGACCAGGCCGTGGCGTTCAAGGCATCGGCAGACAAGGCCAGCGCAGCAAGCCCAGGCCGTTCGCGCTCGAAACCGCCCACCAGCAAATGCGCCAGGTACTGCGCCAGCGCAGCCGAAGCGCCTTGCCCAGCCACCAGCACCTTGCCACCACCGGTGACGCTGGCCAGCACGGCCTGCACGGCGGCGTCCACCGGCTTGGCCAAGGCCTCGGCTACCTGGTAGTGCAGGTCGGCACTGTCGATGAAGTGTTGCTGGATGCGCAGGTCTAACATGGCGCGGATGATAACCGCCACCCATGACGCCCTGAATGAATTTGCCCGAATTTCCGTGTCTGTTTGTACCGGGTCGGCCCTCAGGCGGCATCAAAAGCCGCCTGCAGCCAGACCGGTCCAGCGCCATCGAGCAGCACCACATCAAAACGTGTGGGCGGCATGCGACGCCAACGCATCAGGTAGTGGCGCGCCGCAAAAACGATTCTTTGCTGCTTGGTGCGACCGATGCTGGCCCCCGCCCCGCCAAAGTCGCTGCGGCTGCGTTTGCGGACTTCCACAAACACCACAGTGCCATCGGGCAACTGCATGATCAAGTCGATTTCACCGCCACCGCGCCCGGGCGTCCGATAATTGCGTTGCAACAACCGCAAGCCCTGGTCCTGCAAAAAGGCCAGCGCCTCGTCTTCGCCCGCATCTCCGCGGGCTTTGGTGGTGGCAGGGGTGCCTGCCTTGCCCTGTTGAAGGAATTGCATTGTCTTCTTCTCCCTTGACCGCTTCGTTTGCCCGTGCCCTGGACGCCGCGCAAGACGCTGCCGGATCGCAAAACCACCCGACCCACACACTGTATGTGGTGGCCACCCCGATTGGCAACCTGGCCGACATCAGCCTGCGGGCTCTGCAAGTGCTGCGTCTGGTCGATGCCGTGGCCTGCGAAGACACCCGCCACACCCAGCAGCTGCTGCGCGCCTATGGCCTGGACCGGCCAGGAGGGCAACTGCTGGCCGTGCACCAGCACAACGAAGCCGAAGCGGCCCAGAGCGTGCTGGACAGGCTGGCCCAAGGCCAGCGCGTGGCCTATGTCAGCGATGCAGGCACACCGGCCATCAGTGACCCCGGCGCGCGCCTGGTCGCGGCCGTGCGCGCCGCAGGCTACCGTGTGCTGCCCCTGCCCGGCGCCAGCAGCGTGGTCACCGTGCTGAGCGCGGCGGGCATGACCGGCGAGAACGGATTTGTGTTTGCGGGTTTTTTGCCGTCCAAGGCCGCCGAGCGCCAGGGTGCCGTGCAGGACCTGGCCGCCGAGCCCCGTGCGGTGGTGCTGCTCGAAGCCCCGCACCGAATTGAAGCCCTGGCGCAGGCCCTGGCCGTGCTGGGCGAACGCCGCGTGACGCTGGGACGCGAGCTGACCAAACAATTTGAGCAAATCGAAACACTGCCAGCACAAGACCTGGCCGCCTGGCTGGCTGAAAAGCCCGAACGCCAGCGCGGCGAGTTTGCCTTGGTGCTGCACGATGCGCCGGTAGCCAGCTCCGCGGGCGAAGGCGAACGGGTGCTCAGGCTGCTGCTGACAGAGTTGCCCCTCAAGTCGGCCGTCAAACTCGCCGCAGAAATTTCCGGTGAGCCGAAAAACGCCTTGTACGACCGCGCCTTGCAGATCAAGCAAGGCGACACGCTCTGAGCGGCGCCAGAACCGTCAACGCTTTCGCAAGCCCAAAGCCATCACAGTGCCGATCACGGTGGCCGCGCCCAGCAGCTGCATGGGCGCAATGGCCTGACCCAGGAACACCCAGGCCAGCAACAAGGCAAACACAGGCTCCACATTCATGATGGGCGAGTTGCCCACCACCCCGAGCTTGGGCACCACGGTGAACATGATGGTGAAGGCCGTGCCATACAGAAAGGTCAGCAGCAACAGCCCCAGCCAACCCAGCTGATCGACAGGCAATTGCCACCCCCCAGTGCCCACAGCCGCCAGACTGGCCCAGACCCCCACCTGCGCCATGGTGGTGAAGGTGCGCAGGCGACCATCGAGATCACCCGCTTCGTATTGCGTGAGCACCATGGCCAAGCCAAAGGTGGCCGAAGCCCCCATGGCAAACACCACCCCCAGACCGATCTCGCTCCAGTGGGCGGCTGCACCCAGGCCCGAGGCGGCGCCCATCACATCCAACGCCAATGCCAGACCCAGCAACATGACGGGCATCACCATCACCACAAAGCGTTCAGGCCGGTGCCCGTAGAACACACGCGCCCAAATGGCCGCCGCGATGGGGTAAGTGTTGAACACCAGCAAAGCAAGCGCTACTGGCAAACGGGCCACGGACGAATACAGGCAGACACTCTGCACAGCAATGAGCACGCCTATCAAGGGAAGAAAGCGTTTGTGGCGCGAAGTGATGCGCCAGGACACCTTTTGGTGCCAGAGGATCAGGAGCACCACCAAAGCCGTGATGCCGCTGCGGACACTGACGGCCGTGACCACATTCACCCCATGGTTGAACGCCAGGCGGGCGGCCACATGGTTGGCCCCCATCATCAGGGCGATCAGGAGCAATGTGAGGAAGGCAGTGGCCGACAGGGCCGGACGGGAAGGGGGCTGGGTCATTTTCTGAATTTAACCGCCTGCCCCCTGGAAGCGGTGACATTCTGGCGACTGCGGTTCAGAGCACTCTTCTTTTTCTTCCTGCTGGATGTCGTTCACCGTTTTCAGGTACAGCGCCAAAATGACCATAACCAACAAAAAAACAGCTGCAACAGTTGCCCACATGATTCTCTCCTTTGACTTCGCAAATTGAGATGTCTATGCAGGAATTGTTGCAATTGTGAATTTCAGAAACTGTTAAATCGTCTTATCTTCCATGGTCATTTTGGATTTTTTAAGATCCACCGAGGCTCATTTTTTGACGCCTTGAACAAATACCCGCGTCAACCCCATCAAAGCATCGGTGAAAGGGGTCTGAACCCCGGTCATCTGGCCCAATTCACGCACCGCTCCGACCAAAGCGTCCAACTCCACCGGCTTGCCCGCCTGCACATCCTGCAGCATGGAGGTCTTGAACGCCCCCAGCTTGCGGGTGACGGCATGGCGGTCTTCTGGACTTTGTTCGATCGGGATGCCGATTCGCCCACCAATGTCCTTGGCCTCCAGCATGACGCGGGAGATGAAGCCGCGCACCAGTTCGTCGTCCAGGATCAGGTCGGTGGTGGCGCCCGTGATGGCGCTGACCGGGTTGACGGTCATGTTGCCCCAGAGCTTGAACCAGATGTCTTTCTGGATTTGCGGCGACAGCGTGGCGTTGAAACCTGCACGCTGCAGCAGGGCGTGCAGGGCCTGCACGCGAGGCGTGAGCTGACCCGAAGGCTCGCCCACGATCAGACCGTCGCCGAAGTGGTGACGGATCACACCGGGCGCGTCGACAGAGCAGCTGGCGTGCACCACACCGCCGATGATGTGCGCGGCTGGAATGGCGCGGGCGATCTCGCCTTGCGGGTCGACCGAGCTGAGCGACTGCCCCTGCACCGGGCCACCAAAGCCTTGCAGGAACCACCAGGGCACGCCGTTCATGGCCGTGAGCACGACGGTGTTTGGACCGATCAGCGGGCCTACCTGCTGCGCCACCGAGGCCAACGCAGGCGCCTTGACCGAAATGACGACCAGGTCCTGCACGCCCAGTGCGGCGGCATCGTTGGACGCAGTGACCGTCACGGTGTGCAATTCACCGCCTTGGTGCAACTGCAAACCATTTTTTTGCAAAGCCTGCAGGGTGTCGCCACGCGCCAGCACGCTCACCTGCGCCCCGGCACGCGCCAGGTGCACCCCCATCCAGCCACCGATGGCGCCGGCGCCGACGATGGTGATCTTGTTGAACTTCACTTCATTCTTTGTGTCGTTCATGCGCGCCACCCTGCGTCCAGCTTGTCCATCTGGCGTACCAGTGCCTCGAACACGTCTTGCCCTGCACCATGGTTGGGGTTGAACTGCAGCGCATCGCGCGTGCACTTGGCAGCAATGTCGGCAGACACCGGGATCGGCTGTCCCATGCTCTGCGTGGCCAGCTGGATTTCACAGGCGCGTTGCAGCGTCCACAAGATCGCAAAGGTCTGCGGCAGCGTTTGCCCCCAGGACAGCAAGCCGTGGTTGCGCAGGATCACGGCAGGCTTGTTGCCGATGCTTTGCAGCACGCGCGGCCCCTCTTCGGCATGGATGGTGATGCCCTCAAAGTCGTGGTAGGCCACCATGTCGTGCAGCTGCGCCGAGTAAAAGTTGCTTTGCGACAAGCCACCCGCCAGGCAGGCCACCGCCACACCAGCGGTGGTGTGGGTGTGCATCACGCAGTGCGCTCCTTCGATGCCGCCGTGCAGCGTGGCATGGACCACGAACCCGGCAGGATTGACCTTGTAGGGCGAGCCGTCCAGTACATCGCCTTGCAGGTTGATCTTGACCAGGTTGCTGGCCGTGACCTCGCTGTAGTGCAGACCAAAGGGGTTGATCAGAAAGTGCTTTTCGCCCCCTGTGGCGCTGTCGGGCAGGCGCAGCGTGATGTGGTTGTAGATCATCTCGGTCCAGCCGAGCATGGCGAACACACGGTAGCAAGCGGCCAGCTGCAGGCGAGCCTGCCATTCGTCGGGATGCACACGGGCCTGCAGTGAAGGCACGACGGGTTGGGGTGTGGGGAACATGGTTATCTCCTGTTGGTTTGGGGATCGACTGCCGCGGGTCTGCGGCTCTCGCAGTGACGGGCAATCAGGGCATTGCGAAGTGCGCAGCGCCGTGGCAATCCTGTCAATAGGTCGCTCCTTTTTGTGGTCCGATGGCGCTCACCTCGGTTTTGAAGCGCGCCGCCAGCGCGGTCGTCTGCCGCATCAGGATCTGTGTGTCCAGCCCCACAGCAACAAACACCGCGCCCAGAGACAGGTAGTGCTGCGCCAGCTTTTCATCGGGCGTGAGGATGCCGGGGGCTTTACCGGCATGGAGGATGCGAGCGATGGCATTCTCAATGGCGGCCTGTACATCAGGGTGTGCGGCATTGCCCACATGACCCATTGAGGCCGACAGGTCGGCCGGGCCGATGAACACGCCGTCTACGCCGGGCGTGGCGGCAATCGCGTCCAGGTTTTTCAGGGCTTCGAGCGACTCCACCTGCACCAGCAGGCAGACCTCTTCGTTGGCACGTTTGAAGTAATCAGCGTAATGGCCCCAGCGCGAAGCGCGGGCGCCTGCCATGCCACGCACACCGCCTTGGCCGTCATCTTGCGGGTAGCGCATGGCCTGCACAAGCTGCGCGGCCTGCTCGGGCGTGTCCACCATGGGCACCAGGATGTTCTGCGCGCCCAGGTCCAGGTACTGCTTGATGAGTGCGGTGTCGCCCACCGGCACGCGGGCCACGGCGTGGCTGCCTGGGTAGGCAGCCAGGGTCTTGAGCTGGGCCAGGATGCTGCTCAGGTCATTGGGCGAGTGTTCGCCGTCGATGACCAGCCAGTCAAAGCCAGCCAGCGCACAGATTTCAGCGGTGTAGTCATTGGCCAGGCCCATCCACAGGCCAATTTGCGGTCGGCGCTCGCGCAGGGCTTGCTTGAAAGTGTTCACAGGGGTGTGCATGTCGGCCTCTCAGACGAAACGAAATTGCAGCTTGCCCAGCGGCCCATAGTCCGCATCAAACACATCACCCACCTTGGCAGGTGCAGGTTTGGTGAACGAACCTGCGAGCACGATCTCGCCCGCCTGCAGGTGTTCCCCCCAGGGCGCGAGTTTGTTGGCCAACCAGGCGATGCCCACGGCCGGGTGTCCCTGCACGCCCGCCGCGAGGCCCGTCTCCTCGACCACACCGTTCTGGCGCAGCACAGCGCCGCACCAGGGCAGGTCGGTGGTGAGTGGATCGACTCGCTTGGCACCCATCACGATGCCCGCGTTGGCGGCGTTGTCGCTGATGGTGTCGTAAACCTTTCGCATCACCTTGGTGTGGCGGTCGAACTGCTCGATGCGCGAGTCGATGATTTCAATCGCGGGCGTGACGTACTCGGTGGCATCCAGCACCTGCTCCACCGTCACGTTGGGGCCGCGCAGTTCTTTTTTGAGGATGAAAGCCAGCTCCACCTCGACACGCGGGGCGATGAAGTTGCTGTACGGAATGTCCAGCACCTGGCCGGGCGTGCAGGTGTAAAGCATGTCGTCCAGCAGCGTGCCGTAGTCGGGCTCGTCGATTTGGCTGGAGACCTGCATGGCGCGGCTGGTCAAACCGATCTTGTGGCCGATCATGGTGCGGCCTTCGGCGAACTTGATCTGCATCCAGGCGCGGTTGATGCGGTAGCCGTCTTCGATCGTCATACCCGGGTAGCGCTTGGAAAAGTGCTCGATCTGCACGCGGGATTTTTCGGACTGGTTCAGCTCTTGGGCGAGCTGCTGGATCAATGCGTCGTCAAACATGGTGTTTCTGTAGGAGCGGCGCCCTCGCCGCGATGGTTTCAGGGGTGTTGAGGGGGTCATCGCCGCGAGGGCGCGGCTCCCACATCAAGTCAGCGCCAATCAGATTTTGTTGAACAGTGGATGAATATTGCTGTGCTTGGCGTCAAAGACCTCGGGCCCGACGTCGATCTGCAGCGTGATGCCGATGTGGCGCTGCGCCATGACCGGGGCGAAGAAAGCCTTGGCCACCTCCACCAGGGTCTGGCCTGCGCGTTGCTGTGTGGCTTCGGTGCGGCCACGGCCCATGCGCACGTTCAGGTAGACGAAGGCGTAGTCGCTCGAACCCCCATGGGGGTTCTCGTCATACAGGCCCGCAGCTTGACCTGCTGCGCCCCCGTCGGCCACGGCGTAATGCGGCGCGGGATAGGCCAGCACGCGGGTGCCGCCGGTCGGGAAGACCTGTTTGCCTTCTTCGTCTTTGACGGTGAGCATGGCGTCCGCCATTTGGCGGCAGAGTGTGGTCATGTTGACTTCAGCGTCCAGCTGACCGGTGTAGAGGATCACGAGATGGGGCATGTTGACCTCTCCGGATTCACAGACGGGTGCTGATGGCGGTGTAGCCCTCAGCGTGGCTGGCCACAGACGCGGGTACCTGTGCGCCGTCTTGCGGCGTCACCTCAAAGATGGCGTTGAGCTGGCCCGTGCCACTGGCACCAAAGTACGGCGTGACGATCTCTGCGCCGCCGTCGTAAGCTGTCCAGCCCAAAGCGCCCATCAGCATGGCGGTGTCGTGCATGAAGCCTTCGCCGTGGCCCTTGCTGGCGTACTCGGGCAACATTTCGCAAAACGCTTTCCACTCGCGGTTGGCCCACATTTGCAGCACCTGTTTGTCCAGCTGCTCCAGAAACGGGCTCCAGATCTTGTGGGCGAACTCGGGTGCCAAGCCGTTTTGCGCAAAGCGGTGCGAAAGCGAGCCGCTGGCCAGAAAGGCCACCTTGCCGTCGTAGTGTTTTTCAATCGCCTCGCGCATGGCCCAGCCCAGGCGAGCGCTGTCGTTGAGGTAATGCACCATGCACAGCGCCGAGACCGAAACCACCTTGAAGTGCTGGTCCTCGTTCATGTAGCGCAACGGCACCAGCGTGCCGTACTCGGGGTCGAGTGTGGTGTTGTCGTGGGCCAGCGTTTCCACGCCGTGTTCATTCGCCACTTTGGCCAGCAGGTGCCCCAGTGCGGGGTTGCCCGGTGACTCGAAAGCCATGTGGTTGATGAAGTGCGGCAGCTCGTTGCTGGTGTAGCTGCCCTTGAAGTGCGGCGCGCAGTTGATGTGGTAATTCGCGTTGACCAGCCAGTGCGTGTCAAACACCACCAGCGTGTCCACGCCCAAGGCGCGGCAGCGGCGGCTGATTTCCTTGTGGCCGTCGATGGCGCTTTGGCGTGTGCCAAAGCGCGGACCCGGAATTTCGCTCAGGTACATGCTGGGCACGTGGGTGATTTTGGCGGCGAGGGCAAGTTGTCCCATGGCGTTTCCTTTTCAGCTCTCGGCGGTGATACCCGCCCTGCGGATCACCTGCGCGTATTTGTCGGTCTCACTGCGGATGAAGGCCGCAAAGCGCTCAGATGTGCCCGCCAGCGAGACAATGCCACCGTCCGCAAAGGCCTGCACCACGGCGGGTGCCTGCAGGGCCTTGTTGATCTCGGCATTCATGCGCTGCACCAGCGCGTCGGGTGTGCCGCCGCGCGTGAGGATGCCGTTCCACGAGTTGGACTCGATGGGCAGGCCCTGCTCGGTGAGCGTGGCGATCTGCGGAGCCAGCGGCGAGCGTTTGGCGGTGGCCATGCCCAAAGCGACCAGCTTGCCGCTTTGCACATGCTGGCGGAACTCGGGCCAGTTGCCGAACATCACCGTGACCTGGCCACCGATCAGATCGTTGAGCGCCGGGGCCTGGCCTTTGTAGGGCACATGGATCATCTCGATGCCGGCCTGCGCTTCGAGCATGGCCCCCGAGATGTGGGCCGAGGTGCCCGCGCCGAACGAGGCGTAGCTGAGCTTGCCGGGCTGCTTCTTCGCCGCTGCGACCAGATCGGCCACGGTCTTGAGGCCGCTGCCGGGGTGCGTGGCCAGCACATGCTCGGACATGCCCATGAGGCCAACCGGGCGCAGATCGCGCAGGCCGTCATAGGGCAGGTTTTTCACCAGCGTCTGGTTGACGCAAAAACTGTTGGCCACGGTGACCAGGGTGTAGCCATCGGGCTGCGACTTCGCCGCCAGGTCCACGCCCAGCACCGTGCCCGCGCCGGGTTTGTTGTCGACCACCACGCTTTGGCCGAGCGACTTGGTGAGCTCGGCCGCCACCAGGCGCGTCACCACATCGGTCGTGCCGCCCGGCGGGAAGGGCACGATCAGGCGGATCGGCTTGGCGGGCCAGGCCTGGGCTTGTGCAGCCCACGGCAAGGCTGCTGCCCCTGTGGCCAGCAGCAAGCGTCTTCTTGAAAAGCCCTCCCCGGAGGGGGAGGGTTGGGTGGGGGGAGCCCAGCACTCCCCAAAGGGGAACGGCTTCATGCCGTTCCCCAGTGAGGGATGTGATGCGAGCCCATCGAAACGGCAACGTTCTTGGGTTCGCAGAACACTTCGTAGCTCCAGGTGCCGCCTTCGCGGCCGGTGCCGCTGGCCTTGGTGCCGCCGAAGGGTTGACGCAGGTCGCGCACGTTCTGGCTGTTGACGAAGCACATGCCCGCCTCCACGGCGGCTGCCACGCGGTGGGCTTTGCCCAGGTTCTCGGTCCAGACATAGCTGGACAGGCCATATTCGATGTCGTTGGCTTTCTCGATCGCGTCGGCCTCGTCCTTGAAAGGGATCAGGCAGGCCACCGGGCCGAAGATTTCTTCCTGCGCGATGCGCATGCGGTTATCCACATCGGCGAAGACGGTAGGCCAGACGAAGTTGCCGTTCTTCACATGAGCGGGCAGATCGGCGGCGTAGCCGGGTTGGTTCAGGCCGCCACACAGCATCGTCGCGCCTTCCTTGGGGCCCAGCTCAATGTAGCTGCGCACCTTGGCCAGGTGGGCCTTGCTGATCATCGGGCCGACGATGGTTTTTTCGTCCAGCGGGTCACCCACGGTGATGCGCTTGGCGCGCTCGGCAAACTTGGCCGCAAAGTCGGCGTAGATGCTTTGCTGCACCAGGATGCGGCTGCCTGCGGTGCAGCGCTCGCCGTTGTTGCTGAAGATCATGAACACTGCAGCGTCGAGTGCGCGGTCGAGGTCGGCGTCTTCGAAGATCACAAAGGGGCTCTTGCCGCCGAGTTCCATGCTGAACTTCTTCAAACCCGCGCTTTGCACGATGCGGTTACCTGTGACGGTCGAGCCGGTGAAGGAAATCGCGCGCACATCGCGGTGCGACACCAGCGGCTCGCCCGCTTCCTTGCCGTAGCCGTGCACCAGATTCAGAACGCCAGCGGGCACGCCAGCCTCCAGCGCCAGCTCACCCAGACGGGCGGCGGTCAGGGGCGACAGCTCGCTCATCTTGAGCACGGCGGTGTTGCCAAAAGCCAGGCAGGGCGCGACCTTCCAGGTGGCGGTCATGAAAGGCACGTTCCACGGCGAGATCAGTGCGCACACACCCACCGGGTGGAACAGCGTGTAGTTCAGGTGCGTGGGCGTGGGGTAGGTGTGGCCGTCCACGCGGGTGCACATCTCGGCAAAGTAATGAAAGTTGTCGGCCGCACGCGGCACCAGCTGCTTGCCGGTCTGGCTGATGGTCTGGCCGCAGTCTTTGGTCTCCGTTTCCGAGATTTCAGGCACATGCTGGGTGATCAGCTCACCCAGCTTGCGCATGACCTTGGCGCGCGCTGTCGCAGGCGTGGCCGCCCACTTGGGGAAAGCGGCCTTGGCGGCGGCCACGGCGGCGTTCACCTCGGCTTCGCCGCCCGAGGCGACTTCGGCCAGCACTTCTTGCGTGGCGGGGTTGACGGTCTCGAAGTAGTCGCTGCCCGCGATGCTTTTGCCGTTGATCAGGTGGTCGATTTTCATGTCGTGTATTCCTCGGTTTTTGTGGGAGCGACGCCCTCGTCGCGATCGGTGAAGCACTCGGCTTGCAAATGCCTCATCGCGACGGGGGCGTCGCTCCCACAGATTCAGGTCATGGTGAAACGATGGTGTTGATCAAGGCCCCGATACCTTCAATTTCTGTGACGATCACGTCGCCCGGTTGGCAATCCACGATGCCGTCGGGCGTGCCGGTCAGGATCAGGTCACCGGGGTTGAGCGTCATGAAGCTGCTGAAGTACTCGATCAGGGTGGGCACGTCAAAAATCATGTCGGCCGTGCTGCCGCTTTGCGTGAGCTTGCCGTTGACGGTGGTCTGCAGCTTGAGTGCCATAGGGTTGGGCACATCGGCCGCGTCCACCAGCCAGGGGCCGATGGGTGTGCAGGTGTCGCGATTCTTCACGCGCAGATTGGGGCGGTACCAGTTTTCCAGGTAGTCGCGGATCGCGTAGTCGTTGGCCACGGTGTAGCCGGCGATGTAGTCGTACGCGTCGGCCTTCTTCACGCGGCGTGCGGTGCGACCCACCACCACGGCCAGCTCGCATTCGTAGTGCATGTAGGTCACATCCGCCGGGCGCTTGGTCAAAGCGTTGTGGCCAATCAGTGCGGCCTCGCCTTTCATGAAAGCCAGCGGCTCTTCGGGGGCCTTGAAGGCGAGTTCTTTGGCGTGGTCGGCGTAGTTCAGGCCCAGGGCGATGACGGTGCGTGCCTGTGCCGTGGGCGCGAGCGGGGGCAGCCAGACCACCTCATCAAAACCCACGCGGCGGCCAGCGTGTGGGCCTTGTGTGAGCAAGAGTTGACCGTCGGCTTCGACGGCGTCGTGGATGGCGCCCGACCAGGCGATGCGAGCGTGTTTCATATGGTTCCTCCGCAGGGCCGCCCCAAGGCGGAACCAGCCCCCTCGGGGGGCAGCGAGCACACAAAGTGACGAGCGTGGGGGTTCATGTTCTGCCTTTCACTTGGGTGATGACGGGGTCGAAGCCCGGCGCAGAAATCTCCACCCGGTCACCGGCTTTGGCACGCGGGCGCGTGCCGTCGGTCAGGCAATCGCTGCCGACCATCAGCACATCGCCGGGCTGCAGCGTCATGAACTCGCCCACATCGGCCAGCAGCGTCGGCAGGTTGCGCATCAGCTCGCGCAGATCCACGATCTGCACCCGCTCGCCGTTGCGGCGCACGTCGATCTGCAGCGCGGCCCAGTCCTGCACCTGACCGGGGGTGACCTGCTCGGGCAAACCCAGAAAGCCATCGCGGCAGCGGAACTTGACCGGCGGGCGGTAATAGCTGGTGTGCGGCACGCTCCAGTCGTTCAGCAACACCGCGCCCGTCACTTGTGACTGCGCGCCGATCACCAGACCCAGCGAAGCGCCGATGTCCACCTCGCTCACGCCGTCCTGCAGCAGCAGGTCCTGGCCTGCGGGGCAAAAGGTGTTGGCGGTCTTGACGTAGAGCACGGGGGCCTTGGGCGGCGCCTTGTGCGGGTCCTGCGTCATGCGTGTGGACCACAAGTCCCACTCGCGGCGGAAATTGAGCAAGGTGCCGTACACCGTGCCCTGGGGCAACCAGGCGTTCATCGTTCTTCTTCCTCGGCCAGTTCTTCCGGCGTTTCGATTTCAGGGGTTTCCAGTGCGATCATTTCGTCCAGCAGGGCGTACAGCTGGCCCAGCTTGGCCTTGCCCAGCTGCTGCTCCATCCAGCTGTAGTGCGCCTCGATGGTTTCCGAGAGCGCCTGCACCTTGTCCAGCCCCAGCGCAGTGGCACGCACCACGGTACGGCGGGCGTCCTGCGGGCAACGTTCGCGGGTGATCAAGCCGTCGCGCTCCATGCGCGAGAGCACGCCGGTCAGGCTGGGGCCGAGCAGATAGGCATCGCGTGCCACGCGACCGGTTTCAATGCCCGCTGGGTCGTGGGCATGCTCGCCCAACACCCGCAGCACGCGCCATTGCTGGTCTGACAGCCCATGCTGGCGCAAGCTCGGACGGGTGTGGGCCATGACGGCTTCACGCGCCTGCAGCAGCAGGCGGGGCAGGTTGCGGTGGACAAAGGGGGTGGGTGCGCTCATTTATTTAACATGTTAAATGATTTGATCTTGAAAGCAAGTCAGGGCAAACCATTACAGTGAAGACATGCACCCTTTTTTTGATTCGCTGGGCCTGAGTGCCCCCCTCGTCCAGGCCCCCATGGCGGGCGTGCAGGACCACCGGCTCGCAGCCGCCGTCTGTCAGGCCGGTGCTTTGGGCTCACTGCCTGCGGCCATGCTGGGCACGGATGCCCTGCGCACCGAATTGACCGCCCTGCAGGCGGCGACCGACCGGCCCTGGAACGTCAACTTCTTTTGCCATGCCTCGCCCACACCCGATGCCGCCCGCCAACAAGTCTGGCACCAGGCCCTGGCGCCTTATTACCGTGAGCTGGGGCTGGATGCCAACGCCATCCCCCAAGGCCCTGGGCGGGTGCCTTTCAGCGCCGAGGCGGCCGATGTGCTGGAGGCCTTTCGTCCGGCGGTGGTGAGTTTTCACTTTGGCTTGCCGTCCCCCGACCTGGTCGCCCGCGTCAAAAGCTGGGGCAGCCTGATCCTGTCGTCGGCCACCACCGTGTCCGAAGCCTTGTGGCTGCAGGCCCACGGAGCGGACGCCATCATTGCGCAGGGCCTGGAGGCCGGGGGGCACCGCGGCATGTTCCTCACGGACGATCTGAGCACACAGGTGGGCACCTTCGCCCTGTTGCCCCAGATCGTGCAGGCAGTTCAGGTGCCGGTGATTGCGGCGGGCGGCATCACCAGCGCAGCGGGCATCGCGGCCGCCAAAGCGCTGGGGGCCGCAGGCGTGCAGGTCGGTACCGCCTACCTGTGCAGCCACGAAGCCACCACCAGCGCCCTGCACCGCAGCGCCTTGCAGTCACCTGCAGCGCAGCACACGGCTTTGACCACGCTGTTTTCAGGACGCCCGGCGCGCGGCATTGTCAATCGACTGATGCGCGAACTCGGCCCCCTCAGCCCAGCGGCCCCTGCTTTTCCCTTGGCCACAGCAGCCATTGCGCCCCTGCGCTCGGCTGCTGAAGTGGCGGGCAACAGCGATTTCACACCGCTGTGGTCAGGCCAGAATGCCAGCGGCTGCCAGAGTCGGCCTGCTGCGGACATCACCCGCGAATTTCTGCAGGCATGGCAGGGCGCCTGAGAGCACAGCTCAGGCACACTTGCACCCTATGGCCAAAGACAAAACGATTTACACCTGCACAGA
>Ga0228702_1000277_pt1 | contig 41812 bp, 42 predicted proteins | sample McNCre217_Aug_MG_2_FD_178018 | JGI IMG/M metagenome (GOLD analysis project Ga0228702, IMG submission 178018) | Freshwater microbial communities from McNutts Creek, Athens, Georgia, United States - 20-17_Aug_MG | ecosystem: Environmental > Aquatic > Freshwater > Creek | place: USA: Georgia...
AGCTGCATTGCACACCTGTGGCTTGCTCAAAGTCACGGGCGTTGAAACTTTCAAAAAAGAAGCCACGCGCATCACCAAACACTTTGGGCTCTAAAACTAAAACGCCCGCGAGGGGCGTTTGTGTCACTTGGTAGGTCATGACCTTACTTTAACAAACCCAGCAAGTACTGCCCGTACCCGTTCTTAGCCAGCGGTGCGGCCAGTTTTTGCAAAGTCGCAGCGTCAATCCATTTTTGGCCAAACGCAATTTCCTCAGGGCAAGCCACCATCAAACCTTGGCGTTTTTGCAGCGTAGCAATAAACCCGGCTGCCTCATGCAAGCTGTCGTGTGTGCCTGTGTCGAGCCACGCATAGCCACGGCCCATGATTTCTACGTTCAACTGCCCCAGCTCTAAATAGCGCTTGTTCACATCGGTAATTTCTAGCTCGCCGCGGTGCGATGGCTTCACATCGGCTGCAATGCCGCACACCTGTTCATCGTAAAAATACAAGCCCGTTACAGCGTAGTTGCTCTTGGGCTTTGCGGGTTTCTCTTCAATGCTCAACGCACGGAACTGCCCATCAAACTCCACCACGCCGTAGCGCTCGGGGTCATGCACATGGTAGGCAAACACACTCGAGCCACTGGTGCGGGTGTCGGCACTCTGCAATTGCTTCACCAAATCGTGTCCGTAGAAGATGTTGTCGCCCAGCACCAAGGCACTGGGGTGGTTGCCCACAAACTCTTTGCCAATGATGAACGCCTGCGCTAAACCATCGGGACTGGGCTGCACTGCGTATTCAATATGCATGCCCCATTGACTGCCATCGCCCAACAACTCAGCAAAACGTGGGGTGTCTTGCGGGGTAGAGATAACCAATACCTCACGGATACCGCTCAGCATCAGCGTGGTGAGGGGGTAGTAAATCATCGGCTTGTCGTACACAGGCATGAGCTGCTTGCTCACGGCTTGCGTGACGGGGTATAGGCGCGTACCCGAACCACCTGCGAGGATGATGCCTTTGCGTTGCTTAGTCATGTCTGTTATTCGTATTTAGAGTATTTCGGCCAACATGCGGTCGACACCTTGTTGCCACGGGGGCAACACAAGGCCAAATGCCTGTTGAAGCTTGGTGTTGCAGAGCCTTGAGTTGAGCGGCCTCGCAGCCGGCGTAGGAAACGCGGTTGTTGGCACTGCAGCGATCTCGCCCACCTGCCAGCCCAACTCAAGCCGCTGCGATTTGGCCTGCGCAATCACGTGACTGGCATAACCATGCCACGTGGTTTCGCCCGAGGCCACAAGGTGGTACACCCCACTGAATGAAATGTTTTGCGTATTCAGCACTCGGCACATGGCATGCGCCGTCACGTCGGCAATCAGATCGGCGCCAGTGGGTGCGCCATGTTGGTCGTTGATGACTGTCAGCTTGTCGCGCTCTTGCGCCAAGCGCAACATGGTTTTGGCAAAGTTGCCACCGCGTGCGGCATACACCCAGCTGGTGCGGAAAATCAAATACTTGCAGCCACTGGCCACAATCGCTTTTTCGCCATCCAGCTTGGTTTGGCCATACACGTTCAGCGGGCCTGTGCCCTCTCCCTCTTGCCTTGCGTGCGTACCACTGCCATCAAACACATAGTCGGTCGAGTAATGCACCAGCCACGCTCCCACTTCGGCCGCGGCCTGGGCCAAAGCCGCCGGCGCATCGGCATTTAAAACCTTGGCCAGCTCGGGCTCTGATTCGGCTTTGTCTACTGCTGTGTGCGCTGCGGCATTCACGATGAAGCCTGGCTTGTAGTCGAGCACCGTTTGCGCCAGTTGCTGGGGCTTCGACAAATCACCGCAATAGGTGGTGCTGTAGCGGTCGAGCGCCAACACCTCACCCAAAGGAGCCAAGCTGCGTTGCAGCTCCCAGCCCACTTGGCCGTTTTTGCCTAAGAGCAAAATTTTGAGCATTGGCTTGACCTCAGGAACCGTACTGTTGCCCCACCCACTGGCGGTAAGCACCACTGGTCACGCCCTCTACCCACGCTTGGTTGACCAAGTACCACTGCACGGTTTTGCGGATGCCAGTTTCAAACGTTTCTTGCGGCTTCCAGCCCAACTCGCGCTCAATCTTGCGTGCGTCTATGGCGTAGCGGCGGTCGTGGCCAGGGCGGTCTTTGACGTAGGTAATTTGTTCCGCGTAACCTTTGCCATCGGCTCGTGGTTGCAGCTCATCCAGCACCGCGCATAGGGTGTTGACCACTTCGAGGTTGGTCTTTTCGTTCCAGCCGCCAATGTTGTAGGTCTCGCCCACTTTGCCGGCTTCTAGCACGCGCACAATGGCGCGGCAGTGGTCTTGCACGTACAGCCAATCACGCACTTGCTGGCCATCTCCATAAATGGGCAGCGGCTTGCCAGCCAGCGCATTGAGCAGCACCAAAGGAATGAGCTTTTCTGGAAAGTGATACGGCCCATAGTTGTTGCTGCAATTGGTGGTCAGCACCGGCAAGCCATAGGTGTGATGCCATGCACGCACCAAGTGGTCACTAGCGGCCTTACTGGCTGAATAGGGGCTGTTGGGCTCGTAGTTTTTGGTTTCAGCAAACGGCGGATCGGTAGGTGAAAGCGTTCCGTACACCTCGTCTGTTGAAACATGTAAAAAGCGAAACGCCTCTTTGTATGCCGCAGGTAAGTCTTGCCAGTAGGCGCGCACGCTTTCTAGCAAATTGAACGTGCCCATCACGTTGGTTTCAATGAAGTCACCGGGGCCATGGATGGAGCGGTCTACGTGGCTTTCAGCTGCAAAGTTGAGAACCGCGCGGGGCTTGTGCTCACTCAATAACTTGGACACCAAGGCACGGTCACCAATGTCCCCCTTGACAAAGACATGTCGGTTATCACCCTCGAGGCTTTTTAGATTTTCCAAATTGCCAGCATAGGTGAGCTTGTCTAAATTTACAAGCTGCTCATCTGAGTCAGCGAGCCATGTGTGCACGAAATTGCTGCCAATAAAACCTGCGCAGCCAGTTATCAAAATTGTCATAGTGCTAATTCTATGCGCGCCGCCTTATTTCGTTTTGCATTTTTTTATTTTTCGAGGATCGCTGCGTGATCGGCCTCGTAAACTTGCCTCACAATTCTTTTACTTTGAGCAAAGATGCGCACGTCCAATAGATCCCCCAAAAAAGTCTCAGTAGGTCAAACGGGACCGAAAACCTCGGCTGGAAAAATCACATCATCTCGCAATGCCATCAAAACAGGAATGCACGTATCTGGATGGATTGATTCAACTGAGGAATCTGAGTACCAAGATCTTTTCCAAAATTTGTGCGTTGAGTACAACGCACAAACCACCACGCTACTTCTCCAAGTTGAACGCATGGCTACTACCATGGTAAAAATGCGAAGACTCCAGAAAATTGAGGCCGCTCTTTTTCAAAAGGCGAGAGGATTAGCCGAGATGCGCGCACAAGAAAGACAACTAATACCGGCATTAGCAAGTCCAAATATCGAACACACGCTGTTGGTAGCCCAACTAGCAGCAATGCCAGACATGGATCGATTAGCTTCCTTGCAACGATATCAAAACAGCCTCGATCGCCAACTTTCCAAAATAATTGGTGAATTACGGATACTAACAATGAGCGCTAACTCAACACATACCTCTGTGCCCAATACGGGAAGCGTATCACCAAAGACTTAGCCCTTTCATAACGACAAAATAAGGTACTTCTCAGTCGCACACTCAGATCACTACATATATGAATCTTCGCAAAGCTGTGATTCCGCGGCCTCCAAACTTTGAATTCAGAGATCATAAAAGCGGCAAACTCTTAAAATATGACCTAGAAGGCGCAATTAGATGGATATCAAAACACCCATCGTTATTACTTAAATTTTCTGAAATTGCTTTTCGTCGAATCGATTTTCTTGAGTCTTCAATTTGGCTGAATCATTTATTAAGCAATTCAACTAAAACTCAATACAGGCTTGAATTATTGCATTTGGAAAATGATGAGAAGCCCCTTTGGGAAAACGCGATACGCTGGAAACCTCAGACTGCACCCAAATTAATAGGCTCAACCATTCATAGATGGATGAGTGAGTGAGTGAGTGAGTCTGTTGATCAATAAGTATTGATTGCTAACTGGATTTAGCAGGCCCCCACTCTACCTTTGGCCTTCTTTACGAGATCAATCCGGCCACCACTGAGGCCACGCAAATCGATGCCGCGAATGCTCTGACTAACCGCTATTGCCCTGCTTGCCCATCCGCTTTGGAGGATTTTCCGCACACTTTCCAGCACCCCATTTCAAAGGAGCTGCAATGAGCGCTATTCCCATCAAACGCCCGCGTACCACCCAAGCCGACCAAGCCAGCGAGGCACCGGCACTGATCGTTGCCCTACTGACCGAGCAGGAACTGGGCAGTCGCTGGCAAATCAGTATCAAGGCCTTACAACGCTGGCGCTGCCAGCAAACAGGCCCCAAGTTCATCAAGCTTGAAAATCGCTCTTTCCGTTACCAGTTGGCTGACAACAAAACCTACGAAACCGTGCGCGTGGAGAGGTGACGCTCAAGAGGTCCGTGATCACCGTGCACCTTTCTAGCGTTTGCAACCTGTTGTCCTGATTGATGTTTTCCTGAATTGATGTCCCTTGCTGAGGAATCGTGAGAAAGATTCGGGATCTGTCAGATCAAATTGCGCTTCGGACGCTTGAACAGGTCACCATTCATGCCAGAGCCCCACAGAAATCCAAAACCGCCCGATCATCAAGCGCCGACTTCACAGATTGATCCAAAAATTCCTTATGTTTTACCAACACGGCAAAAACATCAGCAGTCTTCAGCGCATCTTCCAACGTCGAGAGCGTAAATTGCCCATGTGAATCTATATTCGGCTCGACCGCCACGACATCATAGCCTTGCGACAACAATGATTCAGCAATGTGAAGCGCTGGGGACTCACGTAGGTCATCAATGTCGGGCTTGAATGCCAACCCAAGGCAGGCTACCTTGGGCTTTCGTCCGGTTCTGGCAGATGCGTCTGCAACGGCAATTTTGATCTGATCGATAGTCCAGACAGACTTGTGGTTGTTTACCTCGCGTGCTGTTCGAATAAGGCGTGCGTTTTCAATATCACGGGCCACAATAAACCACGGATCCACAGCAATGCAATGCCCTCCCACGCCAGCGCCGGGCTGCAAAATGTTGACGCGCGGGTGCCGGTTTGCTAGCTGGATCAGATTCCAGACGTTGATGCCTTCTTTGTCACAGATCAGCGACAACTCGTTGGCGAAAGCAATATTCACGTCGCGGAAACTGTTTTCAGTCAGCTTGCACATTTCCGCCGTTTTGGCATCGGTCTCCAGCACTGCGCCGCGCACAAAGGTCTTGTAAAACGCTGCAACGGCCTGGGTGGCTGCGGGGGTCAGGCCGCCAACCACGCGGTCGTTTTCAACCAGCTCGGTCATGATCTTGCCGGGCAGTACGCGCTCTGGGCAGTAAGCCATGTGGATCTGTGACACGTCCACACCAGCATCGCGCAGCACAGACTCCATCTGCTCGGTGGTACCAACCGGCGATGTCGATTCCAAGATCACCAAGTCGCCAAGCTTCACAAATCCTGCAATGCTGCGTGTCGCGGCAAGCACGTAATCGATGTTGGGCTGAGGGATGCCTTCGCCCTTATGGAAAGGTGTTGGCACACAAATCATGTAAACATCACCGGGCTGCGGGGTCGCAAAGGCAGTCAACCGCTTCGCCGCCACGGCAGACCGCACAAACGCATCCAGATCGGGCTCCACAATGTGAATGCGCCCCTGGTTGATGGTCTCTACCGCATGTGTGTTCAGGTCTATCCCCACCACATTGAAACCATTGCTGGCCAGCAAGGCCGCCGTCGGCAGGCCGATATAACCCAAGCCCACCACGCACACTTTTTTCTTTAGCATTTTTAGATTTCTCTCAGAATTGAAACGATTCGCGCACAAGCTTTGCCGTCTCCATAGGGGTTGTGCGCCCTGGCCATAGCGGCGTAGCTGGCTTCATTCTCAAGAAGCTCAGAAACGTTGGCCACAATTCGGCTGCGGTCTGCGCCCACCAGTCGCACGGTGCCCGCTGCCACAGCCTCTGGCCGTTCGGTTACATCCCGCATCACCAGCACGGGCTTGCCCAAGCTCGGGGCCTCTTCTTGAATGCCGCCGCTGTCGGTCAGCACAAGGTGGCTGTGTTTCAACAGGTACACAAACGGCTCGTAGTCCAGCGGCGCAATCAGATGCACATTGGGCACATCTGCCAGGATGGCGTTTACTGGCTGTTGCACATTCGGATTCAGGTGCACCGGGTAGACAAACTGCACCGTCGTGTAGCGTGCTGCCAGTTCTTTCAGTGCATGGCATATCTGCAAAAACCCGTCACCAAAGTTCTCGCGCCGATGGCCGGTCATCAGCACAAAGCGCTGGCTCCGCCAGTCAAAGCCTAGCTGATCATCCAAAAATGCCACCAGCCTCTGACGACGGGTTTCGTCGGCATCGATGCGGCTTAGCACCCAAAAAAGCGCATCTATTACCGTGTTACCGGTCACAGTGATGCTGCGCTGCGGCACGCGCTCGGCCAGAAGATTGCTTTGGCTGAACTCTGTGGGGGCAAAGTGCCATTTGGTCAGCTTGCTGGCCACCTGCCGGTTGAACTCCTCGGGGAAAGGCGCCTGCAAATCATGCGTGCGCAGACCTGCTTCGACGTGCCCCACCGGCACCCCCAAGTAAAACCCAGCCATGGCAGCTGCCAGCGTGGTGGTGGTGTCGCCGTGCACCAGCAGAGCGTCGGGTTTTTGCCCCCTCAGAACATCGCGCATGCCTCTTAATACCGCTGCCGTCACATCAAACAGATCTTGCCCCGGTGTCATCAGGTTCAGATCAATGTCGGGTGTCATGTCAAAAACCTTCAGCACCTGGTCCAGCATTTGCCGGTGTTGCGCGGTCACGCAGAGCACCGTGTCAAATACGTCCGGCTGAGCCTTCAGCGCGTGATACAGCGGTGCCATCTTGATGGCCTCTGGGCGCGTGCCGAAAGCCAGCATGATTTTTCTCTTCTGCATTATTGAATATTCCCCTGCAAATCCATCAACACCTGCAACATCGTTTGTGCCAGGTTTTTTCTGTCGTAGCGCTTGGCAGCAGCCAAGCCATTGCGTTGGTAAGTTGTAAACGTGTCAGATTGGTCGCGCATGCGCATAAGGCCCGCCACCAGTTGCTGCGCGTTCTCAGATTCAAACACTTCGCCCACCTGCTCGCGCTGCACGATGTCCGCCGACTCACCCGCCACCCCGTGCAGCACCGGCAGACCCATGCCCATGCATTCAAACAGTTTTGACGGAATCACCGTGGTGAACAAATCTGTCTTACGCAGATGGATCACCGACACATCCAGCAGCGACCAATACCGCACCACCTGGTCTTTGGGCACCGAATCCAAAAACAGCACATTGCACAGCCCCATCGCTCGTGCCTGGGACTCAAGGTCTTGCTTGCGCGCACCATCGCCCAAAAACAGCAAGCGCACGTTTTCAGCGCCGGGTGTCTTTTGCAGTATTTGCGCAGCCTCCAGCAATGTCTCAAGCGCATGCGCCATGCCATGTGTGCCGATGTAGCCCGCCACAAACATGCCCTGCAAACTCAATTGCTGCACCAGTTCGGCGTCTTTGGCCTGGGGTGAAAAGTGGCTCAGGTCCACGCCATTGGTGACTACATCCACTTTGGTGCCATCAATACCCCGGCTGATCAACGCATCCTTGAACGCATGTGTCACGGTCACAATCCGAGCTGCCTTGCGGTACAAAAACATCTCGATGCGCTCCAGAATCCGGATCGCTGGCGAATCTTTCATGGCACCCACAGCCTTGATCGACTCCGGCCACATGTCGCGCAGCTCAAACACAAACGGTATGCGCCTTATGCGGCTCACCAAATAGGCTGCACACGCGGTAAAAAATTGGGGCGATGTCCCCACAACCACGTCCACACCGCGCACAAACAGTGCAGCCAAGCTGGCACTCAGCATAAAGCTCTGGTAATCCAGAATGCGCTTTACAAAGCCCTCATTAGCAGCGATGTATGACCAAACCCGAATCACTCGTATGCCCGCCATCACCTCCTGGTGCCACAACCGATTGCGGTAGCCGTCAAACACCTTACCCTTCGGAAAATTTGGCGCACAGGTAATCACTGTCACCTGATGTCCAGCGCGTACCCATTCGCGGCAGTGCTCAAACGTGCGGCTGGCTGGCGCATTGCTCTCAGGCGGAAAGTTGTCAGTTAAAAAAAGAATATGCAAACGTTAGCTCCAAAGCCATCTCACCCGGGCATGCCCTTGGGTCAATTCCACTGCTAGACATTGCGTTGGCAAAACAATTCCAAATTCCGGAGCGTAGCTGGCTGGCTCTATGCGGCCTAGGCCTTCCAGAACCAACACGCGCAGGTTTTGTCCGCTAGCCAGGGCCAATTGCCAGCTATTGTTATCAGCAGCAGTTACCTTCACACCCGGATGCAAGATATAGCGTGCCACCGCCGTATGTGCGCCACCCCGCACCATGTCAGCAACCTGCAAGCTGCCCGCATCCATCGCCCACTCGCGTCTGTGCACCGGTGCACCGGACAAGCGCTTGTAGCCGTCATGCGAGCAAGCCACCTGCAACACCCCAGCCTGATTCTCTAGTTGCAAATCAAACGGATAAGCCCGGCGCGCCACCCTGAATCCACCCCAGACTTCAGACGAGTTTTGCCCAGCCACTTCCACCGTGCTGTGCGCGGCTGTGCCACGTTCACGCAGACGCTCCGTCCCCAAGCCGTAGCGCGACGTGCCACCATTCACCACCACCCGCTGTCCGAATACCGACAACTCAAAAGCCAGGGTGTCGGCATGGGCGTGACCGGGTAAATAGTCAGGGCCGAGGGGTGCCACATCCAGCAAAGCCACCGCCTCCTGTGTTTGCATGCGCGCGTAGCCTGAATCCCGAAAATGATCTAAGGAAGGCATGGATTTCCGCGCATCGCGCGCAGTGACAACAGCCCCGTCATCGCGAAGAGCATAGCGACATGGCGATCCACGCTCGATACCCAACCGCAATGCGTAAGATTGCAACTCTGACCACGGTGGTGCTATGCCAAACGCGGCATCATTAAACAGTGCAATCTCACCGTCAGGGTGTGACATACCATCCAACCAATCTAGCATTCGCCCGGCTGATTCACGCCAACCTGCCAGCTGCGCATCAGGCACAAGCCCCGGCCAGCGCTGAGCAGCGTTGATCAGGTCCAGCACATCTTCCAGAAATATGGCGTGGTACATCGGGCTGCGCTCAAAGTTACCACCATCAGGTAGCACTTGCTCTGGCAACTGTTGGGTGATTATCTTTAGCCCCGTAGCCAGCCAGGCTGAAGCCTGCGGTCCTTCAAACAAGAGCCCGGCAAACACAAGCGCCTTGGCATTGGCAAACAGATGGTTGCCCAACAAGTGCCGCTCCAGGCGCCCGGCAAGCCAGCCAGCTTGCAGCGTCAGGCTTTCAACCATACCCGGCACAGCTGTGTTACCTGTAGCCAGCCACTTCACCCAGTTCACGACGCGCAGCGATGTCGGGTAAGGCTCCCAGCCATTACCGCTTGCAGGTGGATTTTCTGCAACCCAGCGCCCAATCAGCGCACGGTGCCAGTCACGCCTGGCGTAGGCATCTTGCGCATTCAGGTCATCAGAATAGTGCAGGTTATACAACCACAGCTTTTCAAGCGCAGCATCATTCCAGCCGCCTTGCGCTGGCATTGTGTGTGTCTGGTTTAAAAACCTGAACTGCGCTGGCCCCAACATAGACACGCCGCGCGCTGCAGGTCTCCGCCATTCACCGTTTGGAACCCTCAAAGCTTCGGTAGTGGCCAGTGCATTGACTCGCGGTCGGTACAGCATGAACCAAATCCGTCCATAAAACTGCACTGGTTTCAGATGCCGCAGCGTGTCCCAATAGCGGCCCAACTTGGTCATTGTCATCAACAAACCCTCGATGACTACACCGCAGCTGCCACCTCAATGCTCACCCTGGCAACCTCCAAGATCTCATCCAATGGAATGGGGGCAGGGCCACCTGTGGAGATGGCTCGCACAAAGGCAGCGGCGCAAGCCATTTGCCCTTTGTCTTGGCGCCACAGATTCATCTTGTTAAAGCCAGGCCAGCCAAAGCCCTGCAATCTTCTGAAGTTGTCCAGCTGCAGCACGTGCCCAGCGGCAAACACTTCCAGCCGTTCTTTTGGGAAGGCCTTGCTGCCGTTGGCTAGGTAGTGCACCACGCCGATCGAGCCGTCTTCAAACTTCAGGCTGATAGAAACCGAATCGTTTGTGGCCGAGTCCATCCGCGTCACCTGGTGGCTGGCTATGCGGCTGTCGGCCAAAAAGCGTAATAGGTCAATAAAGTGGCACGCCTCACCAATGATGCGCCCGCCACCAGCCTCTGGGTCTTGCGTCCAATGGTCGGCGGGTATCGCACCGGCATTGACGGTCATCACAAAAGACTTTGGCCCTGTCACTCCCTTCAGCAGCGCACTCACTTTTTGCACCTGCGGCGCAAACCGTCGGTTGAATCCCACCATCACCATCGGTGCAGGTATAGCCACGTCGGCTGTGCCTTCTCGCAACGACGAAGTCGCTGTTATTGCGAGCGTAGCGCGGCAATCCATGGCCTCCTGAATTTCTTCCAACTCCGCTTGCGTCAAACAGAGCGGCTTCTCGACAAACACGTGCTTACCCGCCGCCAACGCCTGCAGCACAAAATGGGCATGGCTGTCGTGCTGGGTGGTTATTACTACGGCATGCGTTCCCGCATCCATAAAAAGCCGGTTTGTGTTCGTTGTGGTCTCGTCAAAGCCAAACTTACGTCCCGCGTGCAAGCCGCTCACGCCAGCACTGGACGCCACACTACGCAAATGCGCCTTAGCCGCCTTAAAGGCCGGTATCAGCACCGCCGTCGCATAATTTCCTGCGCCAATAAAACTGACGGCTGCATTGGCAATTCCAAGGCTGTTTGCTGCACCCAGCACTTGGCTCGTTCCCCTAGCAAGGGGTACCGTCCGTCCCGCTGGGGTTAGTTCAATCCCGGGGTAGGTCAGCAAAATCCCCAGTGCTGGCCCAGCACCGCCAACCAGCGCATACGCTTGTTCAGCCTCTTCAATTGGAAACCTGTGCGAAATCAACGGCTTCACGTCCAGGCGTCCATCGGCCATCATGTCCAGCACGGCTTCAAAATTGCGCTGCTCCGTCCAGCGCACAAAGCCCACCGGGTAGTCTTGTCCCTTTTCTTCGTAGTTGGGATCGTAGCGCCCGGGTCCATAGGATGCAGAAACTTGAAAAGTGAGCTCCTTCTTGAAAAAGTCGTCACGCGATAACTCAAGACCCGTTACACCCACCAACACGATGCGACCACGCTTGCGACACATCATCGCAGCCTGATGCATCGGCTCGCTGCTCTTGGTGGCCGCAGTCACGATTACTGCATCTACGCCACGCCCCCGTGAATAGAGTTCAGCCGCCTTAACTGGGTCTTGCCCTGCGGCCAGATCGACTACTTCCGCACCAAATTGACGTGCGAGTTCAAGCTTATCCTTATCAAAATCCAGGCCCAGAACACGGCAACCATGTGCCCGCAATAGTTGGACCGTGACCAAGCCGATAAGACCCAAGCCTGTGACAACCACGGTTTCGCCAAGCGTTGGCTGTACCAGGCGAATGCCCTGAAGGGCTATGGCCCCCAAAACTGTGAAAGAGGCCTCTTCGTCAGTTACGACGTCAGGCACTTTTGCGCAAAGGTTGATTGGCACACTCACCACTTCCGCGTGCTTGCCATTGCTGATGACCCGATCACCCAATTCAAAACCAGCTACGCCTTTGCCAATTTCGGCCACGCGACCCACATTGCAATACCCCAAGGGTAGTGGCTGATCTAGCTTATTGAATACTGCCTCAAGGGTAGGTTGAACACCATCTGTTTTGATCTTATCCAACACCATACGAACTTTGTCGGGCTGCTGGCGCGCTTTTTCAATCCACCCCGCTTTACCGAATTCAACCAACATCCGTTCAGTGCCCGCAGAAACCAATGAGTGCGTCGTTGCTATCAGTAATTGACCGCGCTTTGTAGAAGGAATTGGTATATTTGCAACCTCAGTCGTACCGGTTTTTAAACTCTGCAATATTTGCTTCACTTCAAAAATCCTAATCAGTAAATTCCGGCTTTTTCTTCTCGGCTCGGATAGTTAATTAAAACGGCGCGATACTTACCCTTGAATACAAAAAGACTTCCCGCAGCAGCACCTATGATTCCGTAACGGTTTACTAAACCCCGAATATCTTCTACCGAACCGGCACCACCAAGAACTGTCAATGGTGTTGAAATGGCATTCCGCACAGAATCGATCAAATCGAAGTCGTAACCCTTCATCTCGCCGTCTCGGTCAACAGAATTTAAAACAATTTCACCAGCACCGAGTTGCTGTAACTTTGCTGCCCATACTGAAGGCTCCAGCCCGGTTCGCTGTGTTGCATTCAACGTCACAACTTCATACTTTTTGAAAAATCCTGTTTTCTTAACATCGATTACAACGACTACGCTTTGATTACCTACGCGAGAAGCTGCATTGCTGACAAGCTCAGGCGAATCAACTGCAGCAGAGGAAACTGCCACCTTCTCAACGCCTAAGCCAATAATGCGGTCAAACTGCTCAACAGTTTTTACGCCGCCACCGTAGCACAGTGGCATCCTGCACTCGAGAGCCAGATTAGCAATCAGCTTGTAATCGGGTTCCTGCCCAATGCGGCTGGCGTCAATATCGATGACCATCAATTCATCGACTTCCTTTTCGTTAAAAATTCGGACCGCGTTTAGGGGATCCCCCACATACTTCGGCTGACCGAAACCTACCGTCTTGTACAAACCACCGTTATGCACCAGCAGACAAGGCATTATTCTGGGACGCAACATGTCAAAGCCTAGCGAAGTTCTTGAGCAACTGGATTCCCCAGCTGTGGCTCTTCTCGGGATGGAATTGCACGCCATATATGTTTTGGTGACGTACAGCACAGGCGAAGCGATCACCGTAGTCTGCGAGCGCGAGCACATTCCCAGAGTCGTTAGGCGCGAAGTAGTACGAGTGCAGAAAGTAGAAGCGGACATCAGGCCCCATTTCTTGGAACAAGTCCAGAGTATCGAGCGGATGTACGTCGTTCCAGCCCATGTGCGGAAGATGAGTTCGCCCCTGGATATGCGCTTCGTCGAAGCGCTTGACTTCGGCGTCAAACCAGCCGAGTCCTGCTGCACTGCCCTCGTCACTGCGCCTTGCCATCATCTGCATGCCAACGCAAATACCCAGCACGTGTTTTCCTTCTTCAAGAACGAGGCGATCGAGTGTAGTGCGCATACCTGAAGCCTCGAGCCGCTCCATCGCCCAGTCAAACGCACCCACGCCAGGCAGAACGATATGGGTGGCCCCAGTCAGATCGTTAGCTGTTTTAGCGAATGCAACCGGCACATCAAGTCGCTTATAAATGTTGGCAAATGCTTGGACGTTACCCAAGCCATAGTCGACGATGGTAATCATCGTTTGCCACCGATCTCAAGCCCGAGTGCCTTCATTGCTTTTGCGCCCAACATGTAGATGGTCTCCTGCGACTTGTAATCGCGGTAGGTTTTGTTTGGCGCATCTAAATAGCTTTGCAGTTCAGTTGTGCTGATCTCAAGCTTGTTAGCCACGTACTCAAACTCTTGGCGAATCGTTGCATCGTCAAGCACTGGCAATTTTAATTTTTCAAGGGCGTCCTCTCGCGTCATTTGTCCGGTAACGATCAAGCTGGAGTACTGCACCTTGCGCGTATCGAAGCCAAACTTTTTGGGTAACCAAAACCCTTCGTAGAAACGCGTAAAGCGTGATTCGAAATGTTTTTGCGGATAAGGCTGCCATTCAAACAGATCTGTTAATAATTTACCGGCCGCGGCCTTGTCGTACTCCACCATGTTAAGCGGTCGAACAACTTTTATGCCCTTGATGTATGGCAACCAGATCTTGTGTCGCAAAATTGAAGTAACTGGATAGTTTGCTAATGGACGAGTGCCGAACTTAGCATGAATGTCGCGCAACTGAATCGAGTCAGACTGGTAGTACATCCATTCGATTGGATTTCGGATGCATTCTGTAGATAAATTCGCACCAGTCAGGATGTACTTGATATTGTGCTGCTCTGCAAACTTATACATGGTCGCAAAGAATGCGTGATCCTGCGGTGTGTCAATGTGCGGCACACCGGATTTGAAGTACGAAAGTTGCAGATCACGCATCTCTTGCCAGTCAATGACCTCGGTATAGAGATCAAGGCCTAGCTTGTCGACGAGCTTCTCGATATTGTTGACAGCTACCTGAGTATTCCAGCCAGCGTCGACATGAAACACCAATGGGCGAAGCCCGTACTCGGTGGCAATATAAGTAAGGTAAGAACTGTCGATACCACCGCTCATACCGATAATGCAGTCAAAATCCTTACCCTTGCCGGAGACTTTTATGGCATCAACTAAAGCACGCAACTCCTGCACGCCACGCTCCCCAGTGTGCCACTTTGGCTTGACCTTGGTATCAAATGTGACGCAGTGGTCGCACACCCCGTTTGCATCGAAAACAATGGCCGAGTCCGTAGTGTCCATAACGCAGCGGCTACATATCTGAAAATTTCTCATATTTCTCTCGAAAACTATTTATTCATAGATCGCGTCATTATCAAAGGCCTGCGCCTTTGAAGATCTTTACATGCTTGCGATATTCGTAATGCGCATCGCGGGCCATATTCCATCGACTGCGGCTTGGTAGATCCTGTAGTGATCCGTGCCAGTGATGCGTGACACTAATCTCGGGAGAATAGAACACTTGCTCACCAACTTTCTTCAGCTGCAGACTCAGGAACATCTCCTCGGACATCATGAATGTTGGAGACCATAACTCTTCAAATTGCAAAAAGAACTTAGGAGTGAGCAGATAGCATGATCCATGACCTTGATAGATCGGTTGCGCAATCTGCCATTGGTCTTCATCACCGCGACGCGTAGCTCCTGGGAATATCTTCGCCGCCTTGTAGATAAACATACCCAACCAGTAGTTTGTATAGTAAAGGTCGTAAAATATTTCACGAATTGTGCTGATTCTAGAAATAACGTGCGGATTTTGGTGCTCACCGTCGAGTGTGACCACGTCTGGCGAAACCACGGAATGCGCGCGGAAGATGCCCGTCTGGCGTTCAAGCTTGTCGCAGAAGTCAGCAGGGAAATCGAGGTCATTGTTGCCTACGACCATCCAGTTGATGTCCGGGTAGCGTGTACGAGAAGCCTTCATTCCAATATTGAGTCCGCGGAAGTAGCCGACGTTTTCCGGGTTGGCGATGAGATCGACTTCGCCGTCCTCGTCACTCAGGCGACGTAGAATTTCGACTTCTTCGGGACGCGAGGCGTTATCGACGACAACGATCCGTACTCGATGCCCCTTTGCCCTACGAAGGCTCTTGACGGCGGAGACGGTTAAGGCGGAGTTGTTGAAGTTCGTGCAGACGTATGCGATGTCCATGATAAATAATCCTAGTTTCCCAGCAGCGCACGAATGCGAGATTCGATTCGCTTTGGCAGCATCTTTCTAACCATCAGGCGCGGGAGGATGTAGAAGGCGTGATATAGACTTGATTTGAACCAGTAGTGCGGGATCACGAGCGTACCGGCCCTAATATCCTCCAAGATGTGATTCTTTGACAGACCCTGCGACACGCCCGTAGTCTCAACGTCGCAGATCACTTCCTCGATCATGCGGAACGTATGGCCCTTAGCATGAAGCAGCGTCATGAGGTATAGGTCGGCTCGGATCCTGAAGCTCTCATCGTACTTAAGTTCCTTCATCAAGGCATTGTTGATTAAGGACGCCTGATGGTGCGGCACCTCCATATAGAAACCTGAGAACTTCGGGCACATGTGCCGTGTCCTTCGATTGTCGGCGTCGTAGATGTACTGGACTGCGCCCGCCACCACCGCGAAGCGCTTGTCTAGGAAGGGTACAACGTGCTCGAGGGTAGTCGGCGAGTGGAACTTGTCACCGGCGTTCATGAAACAGATCCAGTCGCCGGTAGACAATTCAATCCCTTTGTTCATGGCGTTGTAGATGCCCCTGTCTTTTTCTGAAACCCAGTAGTCGATGTGCTGCTCGTACTTTCGAATGATGTCGACTGTGCCGTCCCTGGAGCCGCCGTCAACGACGATGTATTCGGTGTTTCCGTGGGTCTGCTCGATAACGCTGCGCAATGTAGCCTCAACGGTGCGCACGCAGTTATAGACAACGGTCACGATGGTGACCAGGTTCGGATTCCGGGTGAGGCCCCGCGCGGCCGAGTCGAGACGCCGACCACCGTGGGCTGCGCTGGGCTTTAGCGCAATTAGCGCCTGTGCTTGAATAGTCATGTACGGGCTCGGTAGTGGATGCCGCGATTGCGCAACTGGGGGGGAGGGGCGGACTCAGACATCTCCTGCCCGCGCCTGAGGAAAATGTCGGCAAGCATGACTGCCAGCAGGGTATAGGAAAAGCCCATCACATAGGGGCGCTGGAAGAAGAGTAGAGCCATACCAAATAAGACTAGGTACCGCTTGCCGAAAAAAGGCGAAAGCAGGAACACGGCGATGATGACGTAGAACATACCCTCGGATGCGATACCGCCGAAGACCAGTGGGCTCAGCGGATTTTCACCCAGCGGGCCAAACTTCTCTTGACAGACTGTCTGGTTAAAGACGCAGGTGCTGTCCAGCCCGTAAAGAATGACTAACGGATTATCGATGATGTGACTCCAAGCGTTGAGCAACTGTAACGAACGGTTGTCACCGGCAAACAAATTTGTATCTTCTGTCAGTGCTAAGCGGCGTATCAACAGAACTGTTGAATCGGCACTGATGGAGGTGACTACGGCGAGGATGCACAGCACCAGAAAGGTAAACACGGCGACCAACCTTTTTTTACTCTTTTGCTCAGCCAGAAAATGGAATATGACGTAGACGAGATGCGCGAGACTGAATGTAATAAAGCCTAGCCCTAGCATTAGCCACGTGATCTTACGGTTGCGCTCCAGCAGATGGCGGAGCGCTGCTGTAAAGCAGATGTACATGCTAAACGCACCCGGCTCATCGTAGATCCCGGCAGCGCGGATAACGTTGTCCTCGTACGAGTTGGTAAAGTTCGTGTAGAAAAAGTAGTAGTCTTGGCCATCCGGATTAGTGATAGTGAGGACCGGCGGCAGACCGACGCGTGCAAGGACGAAGGCGAAGACTGCCCCCATAAGCAGAACTAGCATTAACCTCGTCGCCATTGAGCAGAACCTATCCACGCCTTGCTTGCCCGACAATTCGACGAGAAAGAGCGCGCAAGTGAAGAATATCCAGTAAAAGAGGTACCTGAAATCGTTCCAATTCAAGGCGTTCACCATCGATAGCACGACCACGATGGCAAAGATCAGCAGAAAGGCGGGCCGTATCCGTCGATACGTAAAAAGTCCGATAGCGAACGCAAGCAGGATAGTTAGCGCGGTGCTATGAAGACCCTTGAGACCCACATAGTGCAGCATGGATGAGGGGGCAATCAATGCCCAATAGATCATCAGCAGAGCCAGCGCGCCGGCGCCCCTTTGGGTAGTTATATCGTCACGCGGTGAACCTAACATGCACTGCGGATGGCTTCATCGATAATCTCAATAAAACGGCAACCATATTCCTGTTGCCGCTTCACGTTGTTCGCCAAGGCCGTGGCGTTATCGGGGCCGATGGATTCTTCAGTGGCCAGTGCTGCCTCCAAATGGGTTAACAGTTCGACGGGGTCGCTGGGATTGAAGAATGCGGCCAGCGGCATCTGCTCGCGATGCACCGGAATATCAGACAGAACCATCCCCTTCCCAGCGCTCTTGCATTCCTCGACCGTGGAGCTCCATCCCTCGAAGCGTGAGGGATTGACTACAGCGCAGCTAAAACGGATTAGCGTGAACACGTCTTCGTAGGGAATGACGCCTAGCACCTTGAAGGTATCACCGCAGCCGATCTCCGCGGCACGTCTCTGCAGATTCTCGAAGTGGTCAGGGTTACGGAGGTCCACGGTCGCGCCGCTGCACACGATCTGTAACCGCACGTTGCGCTTCTTCGCGATATTGAGCGCCTCGAGCAGGACGGCATGGTTCTTGTGCATCCAAAATTGATTGGGCACGTAGAAAAACCTGTGGTCCAACTGATAGCGCGAGCGCACCCGCGCGAAGTCGCTATTATCAAGTTGCCAGTAGTGAGGAGGTGTGGTCGACACAAACTGCAGCACCCGTGTCTTGGCAGCGGCATGGGGCAGCGTATCTGCGAGGTCTTGAGCGGCGTCTTCGCTGCTGACAATGACGAATTTGGCGTGGCGCGACAGGTCGACGTACTTGGCCGTGCGTGCCGAGATCTCGTCCGCATCGAACATATGAGGCAGATGCACGTGCTGGAAGTCCGGGAGCCAATTCAGTACAGGCACGCCGGTACCATGGACAAAGTCGGAATGCGAGACGGCGTCGAGCCGAAGTTTCTTCACGAGCTGTCGTGCGCCGACTTCGGAGCCGAAGATCTTGCGAACGACCCGCCACGCGAACCAGCTGGGATGGCCCCTCTGGAGCAGCTTCACGCGTGTCACCTTCACGTTGGACGGCGCCGGCGGCAGCATCATGCGCAGCGCTTCTTCGTCCACATTGGCGGGCACCACCAAGCAGATCTCCACCTGCGAACCGGCGAATGTCCCCACGGCTAGAAAGAGGTTTCTGAAGTAATTGATGCCGCCCATCCAATCCTTCGTAGGAGTAAGGAAGAAGCCTATTCTTTTCATTATTCGTCAGCCCGAGCGTTGCCGGATAGAGCCAGCGTTGTCCGCTGGCTCTTAAACCACGTGACATATCGATTCATGCCTTCCTGGAGCCGGACCGTCGGCGTCCAGCCAAGCAGCCGACTTGTCTTACCGCAGTGAGAAGTGAGCCGACCCGGGTTGCCCTTGTGGGTCTCACCGTTGAAGGCGACCGTGGGGCCGAAGCCGTAGGCCCTTGCCAGATGTTGCAAGACGTCCCGAGTGGAGGCGTGCTCGAAGCCGCCGTTGTATACCTCGAAATCAGACTGCGGGGACAGCCCGGCGAGCGTCAGCAGGTTAGCAGCGTCCTCGACGTGGATCCAGTCCCTTAGCTCGTTGCCGGTTCCGAAGAACTGGCCTTCTCCACGGTCGAACTTGTTCATGGCATCCCAAAGCAACTGTTTGCGCAAGCCTTCGCCGTAAACGGAGAACAAGCGCACGATGCTGATGGGGATTCCAAAGAAGCGGCTCGACGACTCGCACAGCATCTCTGCCGAGAGCTTGTGGAAGCCATAGGGTGAGATTGGCGAACGCATCGAGGTCTCCATCGTGTCGGTGTCGCCTTGATCTCCGTAGACGGCGGCGCTTGACACAAACACAAGGCGAGGACGGTGGGGCTGACGACGGATCCACTCGAGCACGGCGGCGGTCGTGACCGTCGCACGTTGGAAGTCGTTCCACGGCTCTGCGTACGAATAAGAGACCGCGCCGCTCCCGGCGCAGTGCACGATGCAATCCACATGCTCGGCAAGATCCAGACGCAACAGGGCATCGAGGGTGATGTCGGTGTCGATCCAGCGATGCAGTCCGAAGGCTCGAGCTTCGTCAGCAGTCCAGCGGCCGTGCCCAACACCGATCACTGTGCAGCCCTTGGCCGCAAGTGATCGTGCCGTGTGCCGTCCGATGAAGCCGGCGGCGCCCAATACCAGCGTGCAGGGTCGGGTTGTCACAGGGCGTCTTTCAGCGCTAAGGTCTTGCCCGAGACAATGTCGACCACGGGTTTGTGCGCGATTGCGGCTTGGCGCTCGGCGAACGTCAGGTGCAGCACCTCACCCTGCTCGGTATGGGCCTCCCGGAAGGCAGCCTGGACGTACGCCTCCTTCGGCGTGAGCCTCTTGAGCGCCCCCAGCAGGTCGTTGCGGACGAAGAACACGTTGTTGCCAGCGCTGTTGCCCGCAACTAGGCTGAACCCCTTCACCTGCGCTAGGTGGTCCAGGGCGGCGATCGACGCGCCGTAGTACATGTTGGTCGGATCCGCCACGGATCGGACGAAGTCATCTTTATAAGGGGTTGACAGCTTGGCCACGGGGCCGAACAGGCTGTTGTATTCCGCCACGACGATGCAGGGGTTTACGCAGGTGATGGCTTCCCACACCCAATAGTCGTTGCCGTCGATATCGACCGACAGTAAGCCTAGGTCACCATTCAGGCCGTTGCGCGTAATGATGTCGTTGATGTTGTCGCGGGTGATGAACGAGGCATCAGCACGAAGGTCGTAACGCCAGTACTCTGCCGTGCGCTTAATCGTGGCGATGTGGTCAGGCGACCCATCGATGACGAGCCCTCGCCAGTAGCGGTGCTTGAGCAGGAAGAGGGTGTTGGCTTCGGTATAGTTCTCGACACCGAACTCGACGAAGCTTCGAGAGGTGACCGGCACGCGCGTCACCAAGTGATCTATGATACCGTCCTCACCCCACTGCGAATAGACTTTGAACTCGTATTCACGCGGGTTCCCCGTGGGACGCACGGCATTCAAAGCCGACTCGATGCGACCGAGCGACTCCTGGATGGCGCTTAGGCGATCCGGATCGACGAGCTGCCCTCCGATTTTTCTAGCAAGCTTTCGTGCGAATTTCATTATGAAGCTCCATGTGTTCGTCATAGGTATTATTTAGATGGCGGAAACGCGCTAGCGGTGCGGGGCTAATATCTTTCGTGCTGCGAGCGGCAGGCCCCAGGCAGAGGTCAGGACAAAGGATAGAAAAAGGGCCAAGAGGACACCTTCGATGCTGAACGCCTCGGCCAGTTGCCATTGGAGGCCTGCGCTGACGATCGCCTGCACGGCAGCGAAGGCGATGAGCGGCGTGAGTCTGCCGATGCTCTGCAGGAAGATGGCGAACGGATCAGTCACACAGCGGATTAACGCCACCGCACTGAAGCCGAGGATCACGGTGCTGCGTATGTCGAGGTTCGTTCCCGGCGCCAGGAATCTACCAATTAAGTCCTGGCTCACCAGGAGTGAAACAGTTGCGGCCATGGTCACGCCGGCGCTCATAAGGATTAGCCTGTTGAGCTGCCGCCGGATCTCGTCCAGTTTTTTTTCTGCATACAGGCTCGTGAGCGTAGGCCAGGCGGCGAACAGCACAGCCTGGTTGATGAAAGCAACGAAAGAAAAAATCTTCCCGATCGTGTAGTACTGGATGATTTCCACAGAGCTGACCCTCTGCGACATCACCAAGTAGTCGATCTGTAGCACGGCAGCGCCGAGAACGTTGAAGACGAGAAATCCACGGGCCGCCTTGGCGATATCGAAAAATGTCGCCTTCGGGAGGTCAGGTCGCTGCCGTGCGGCCTTGGCGATCTGCTGCACAGCCAGCAGGCAGCAGACGAGCGCGTTGGGGCCGTACAGGGCCACAATGGCATAGGCCACTTTATCCTGAGCAGAGGTCACGCCGAGGGCGAGCAGGATCAGTCCGACGACCGGTGCGAAAGCGGCAACCGCGTTGGCAACGTAGCCTCGGTGCATGGCATAGAGGACCTTAGTCGACACGGCGAACGAGGCACTCGCGGTGAGTAGCAGAGCTGACCGGAAGAACGTATCGCCGGCCAGAGGCCCCTGATCTCCAAGGATCTTTCCAAATAGTAGGGCCGCGATCGGTTCCCTGAACACGTAGAGCGCCAATGCCATGACGCTGGTCGTGACTGCCAGAATCAGGTAGGCGCTGAGAACTTCGCTGGCTGCCGTGCTGCCTTCCGCAAGGCGTCCAGTGATCGCGTTCTGTGCTGCGTAGCCGATGCCCAGATCCATCAATGCGAACCATCCAGCGAGGCCCATGATGATCACGAACGTCGCGTACTCGGGGGCCGACAGCGAATCGCTGAGCACGCGCAGGGAATAGATCATCGAGCACGCGGCGACAGCCCGCGATCCCCAGGCCGAGATCACCACTAGGCGGGTCGATTTCAAGGAAGGTTTCACAGCGGAACGTTCCAGAACTTAAACTGAAGCACGCGTAGGATACACATGAACAATGCGGGCGGCCTGAGGCGATGGCGGTACACGCCGCGAATGCGGGCCAGCAGCATGCGGGTGTTGGCGGCCTTGACAAGGTCGCGCAGCGTCTTGCGCTCCGAGTGGGCGATGGAGGACTGCCCCAGAACCGAGGCAGCGTCTCGGGTGTAGGCACGTGTCGCGTCGAGCAGTGCGTCGAACGGCGTACGCAAACCGAAGCTGGCGAGGTAGACCCGGTAGAACATCAGGTTGGAGCACAGCGCAACACGCCCTCTAATCGCTAAGCTGAAGACGATGAAGTTATCGGCGTGCGAGCCGTCTGCGTAGCCTTTGAACCCTCCCACATCCAGCAGCTCGCTACGCCGCACGAACATCGAGATGTAAGTCAGCACGCCTGTATTAAGCGTGCGCGCCAGCGTGCCCTTCAGGAAGTCGATCCCCGCTAGGACCTGCCGCGGCTGGCGGGTAGCCGGCGCGGGCACTAGGCCACGGTCGTTTTCGTTGATCTGGACCTGGCGGCCGAGGCAAACCTTGACCTCTGGGTCAGCGGTCATGAGCTCGACCATCTCGGCGACATAACCCGGCGTGATCTGGTCGTCGTCTGAGACGATCATCAAGTAGGTGCCGCGCGACTGTTCAATGCAGGCGTTCATGTGGGCCGAGAAGTCGAGCCGCGACGTGCGCTGCACCACCTCGATGCGGGCATCGTCGATGCCTGCCTTGGTCAGCAGCGAAGCGGTCGGCTCGGTCGGCGCGTTGTCGGAAATGAGAATCTGCAGCTGGGTGTATGTCTGGGCGAGCACGCTGCGCAGCGTGTCGACGATGAACTCAGGGCGGCCGATTGTCGGAACGATCACTGTGACCAGCGCTTCGAGGGAGAGCGTCTGCATGGCGTTCTAGATCACTTCGGAGATGCGCTTGCCGCGCAGGACGCAGTCATCTGTCCAGTAGTACTTCCACTGCCCGAAGCGCCCTGCCATGAACAGCGTGGCGTCCCCCTCTCGGGTAGCAGGTGGGACGGACCAGTCGGTGAGTGGGTGGAGGTCGTCGGGCTCGCGCTGGAGGCCGTACGTCTCCAGCCATCCCCAGATGGTGTCCAGGGCCGGCGCAGTATCGTGGTCAAAAATGACGTTCGCCCACGGAGCGAGGTGGAGATGGCGGTGGCTCTTGGTTCCCACGGGAAAGCGCGACGGGTCAACGAGCCCCATCACCACGAGCTCTTCCTCGACCCGCGCAGCGACTTCCTGCGGCGTCGCCGAGAGTGGGCGATGGCGGCTGAAGTAGACCTCGGTCTGTACACCGGTCCAACCCTTTGGCGCGTTGTTTCGGCTCAGCTTCTCGGTGAAGTTGATACGCGTCGATAGCTTGTCCTCGTCGTAGACATACAACCAATGTTCCGGCCGCGGCGATTCGTGCGGCGCAGCGACGTTCACGAGCAACAGCTGCGTGCAGCTCAGGTGTCGGGCGGCCTCGGCAACCCGTGACGGCACATCCCTGCACGCGCCAATGAATACCGGCAGGGGCAGCGTATTGACCAGCCGGTCGAATTCGATCCTCGACCCGTCGAGCAACCACACCTCGCGCTGCTTCAGGTCGACTGCTGACACGTCGGCGCCGTGGCGTATGCGGCTGCCACGCCGCAGCCCAGCCGCGAAGGATTGGTATCCGCCGTGCTTTGGATAGCGGACGCGCGTGATGTAGTGCAGTGGTCGGTTCAGCGGGCCAGCCGCGCCGCGAGTGACGTCATCAATGTCCGGATACAGGACTCTTCCTCCGATCCACTCAGTGGTCAGGTCACAGGGCGGGCGGGTCCAGTACTTGCGCGTATAGGCCGCTGAAAAGGTGCTGGCGAACACAGGGCCGAAGGCGCGCTCGATCCATTGCTGGTAATCGGAGGCGGTGACGGGCAGGTCGGCACCGGGGTGCGCCCGGGTTTGGATGAACGACGCTAGGCATGCGTCTCTCTCCGGCTGCGGCACCTGATGGAGCGCGGTCTGCGCTGGATGGGCGATCCAGTGACCCTTAAAGTAATTGCCGACCTTGACCTCCAGTTCCTCAAATCCACCTTCGACACATTGTTCGAACAGCGTCTTGACATAGTCGTTCTTGGTAAACGACACGTGCGGTCCGATGTCCCAGCTGAACCCTTCACGTTGTTGGGACGCGATGTGCCCGAATGCATGCGCGTTACGCTCGAGCAGCATGCACCGCCCATGACCCAGGTGATAGGAGGCTGATAGGCCGGACAGGCCTGCGCCCAGGATGACGATCATGATTTTTCCCCGATGGGTGGATTGGGCTCTGTGATGAGCGGCGCGAAACGCATCACCTCGTTGGCACGGTACGGCAAGGCGCCGACCTTGAGTTGCCCCTTTGCATGCCAACGATTCCACCATCCCTCCGCAAAGGCTCGCACCGTCACTGGATGTCCCGAGCCGACGTTGTAGACGGAAGGCGCGCCCCCGACAATGTCATCTCGCGACGCGGCATGAAGGAACGCGATAGCAACATCGTCCACGGGAACGTAGTCGCGGATCTGCTCACCTGCCGTCATTTCGAAGTCTCTACCTTCAAGCGCTGCCTTCCTGAGCGCAGGCCAGAAGTTAGACTCGAACTGGCCTTCACCGTAAGCAGAGAACACGCGCAGGTAGCAGAGTTCGAGCCCGAGTTCAACTGCTATTGCATGGCAGGTAACGAAGCAAGCGGCCTTCGAGCTGGCGTAACTTGTGGTCGGCAGCAGCGGGGCATTCGGAGGAATCAGGTCATACTTGTCGGCCGAAAGGCCGTATTCCGCAAAGCTACCAGCAACGACTACACGCCGAAGGCCGGCGATATGCGCTCGTTCCAGAAGCTGCTGCGATGCCGTGACGTTCCAGTGCATGAGCTCCAGCCTCGATGCCTGCTTCGGACTCACGCCGGCGGCGGCGAAATGGACCAGGGCATCGCATCCCTCAAGGTTTGTTACCTGGACCTGGTCAAGTTCGAGCTCCACCCACTGTACGTTGGGCACAACGGCTCGCTTAGGGCCTCCCGGACGCTTGAGTGCCATCACAGAATGCCCCGCTTGGATAGCGTGCTGCACAAAATAGGCCCCTAAGAAACCCGTGGCACCGGTAACAAAAAACTTCATGAATTCAAAATGGGCTGTCGAAGGAGGAGAACTTGGGATGCGTACGGTCGCGATCGGACAGCACAGGCACGGCATCGCCCCAGTCGAAACCGAAGCTGTCCCAGCGAAGCCCACGGTCATACGACGGCGCATACTCGGTACTCGTCTTGTAAATCAGCATGCTGTCGTTGGTCAGCGATCTAAAGCCGTGTGCGACTCCTTTTGGGATCACTAAGACATGCGGGTCGTCGGCGGATAGTGTGACACTAGCGAAGCGGCCGTACCCAGGGCCGCTTCGCAGGTCGAGCAATACGTCAAGGACTGCGCCGACAGGGCAGTACACGAGCTTCACATGGTCTTGGGGGGGAGCCTGGAAGTGCATGCCTCGAATCACGTCCCGGCGTGAGACGGAATAGAACTCTTCGGCGAATTCCAGTGACAGACCTGCCTCGCTAAAGAGCGTGCGGGTCATGGTCTTAACGAAGAGACCGCGATGATCTTGGAAACGATGCCGCTGAAAAAGCCAAGTATCAGGAAGCAATTCAAGATGGGCTGACATATTGCTCAGAAGTTGACTCCGAAGAACTCTTCGAGTTTTCCGGCGATGTAGTCCAACTGCTCCTCACCCAACGCAGGGAAGGTACCCAGCCAGAAGGTCTGGTTCATCACAACGTCGGTATTGGCCAGGTCGCCGCTGACACGGTAGTTGCGACTCGCCATATAGGGTTGCTTGGTCAGGTTGCCTGCGAACAGCAGACGGGTTCCAATCTTGTTTTCTTCCAGGAAATTAATCAAATCTGCGCGTTTGACCCCAGCGCTTTCCTTCACGATCAGCGGGAAACCAAACCATGACGGTTCGCTGTTTGGCGTGGCTTCGGGCAAATGCAGAAAATCGGCAACGCTGGTCAACTTGGTCTTCAGGTAGGCGAAGTTGGCACGACGCTTAGCTATGAACTCTTCCAGGCGATCCATCTGCGCCAGCGCGCAGGCTGCCTGCATGTCGGTAATCTTGAGGTTATAGCCCAGGTGGCTGTAGGTGTACTTGTGGTCGTAACCATCGGGGAGGTCGCCACCCAGCTCCTTTTGCGTCCAGCAGAAGCGTTTATCGCAGGTGTTGTCTTTACCAGGGGGGCAGTAGCAGTCGCGTCCCCAATCTCTGAAGGATTCGGCGATAAGTTTGAGCTCTGCGTTGTTGGTGAACACCGCGCCGCCTTCACCCATGGTGATATGGTGCGCCGGATAGAAACTCAGGGTAGCGATGTCACCAAACCTGCCGACCAGCTGTCCGTTGTAGGTGGCGCCCAGAGCGTCGCAGCAATCTTCCACCAGCCACAGGTTGTACTTCTTGCAAAGTGCGGTGACTACGTCCAAGTTGAATGGATTGCCCAAGCTGTGTGCCAGCATGATGGCCTTGGTCTTAGGCGTGATGGCTGCTTCGATCTTGCTGGCGTCGATGTTGTGCGTAGCGAGGTCGACGTCCACGAAAACAGGCACGGCGCCAAATTGCAGAATCGGATTGACTGTCGTGGGGAAACCCGCAGCCACACCAATGACCTCATCGCCTTGCTTGATTGCACGTTCGCCAAGCTTTGGACTTGTCAGCGTTGAGAAGGCCACCAAGTTGGCTGACGAGCCGGAGTTCACAGTAATCAAGTATTTGACGCCTAGGAACTGTGCCAGGCGCTGCTCAAACATCGCATTGAATCGACCAGTAGTGAGCCAGCCGTCCAACGATGCGTCAACCATCATCTTGAGCTCACCAGCGCCAATCACCTTGCCTGACACCGGCACAGTAGTCTGTCCCGGGACGAAGGGCTTGGGGGCATACGCGATATCGGCGTACTGTTGAACCAGGTCGCTGATTTGACTGCGCAGTTTGTCCAGTTGCGGTCGAAAGTTAATGGGAGTTGTGGTCATAGGTCGGCTCGATATTGGTTAATTTGGTCCAGGCAAACAGCTCGCATGTCTTGGTCGCTGAGCCAAGCTTGATGCCACTCGGTGATACGCTTTAAAGCGGTTTCGAGAGGCCAACGCGGAGTCCATTGAAGCCGCTGACGCGCCTTTGAAATGTCCAACTTTAGAAAGCTTGCCTCATGTGGATGTTCCCCCGGCTGCAAGCTCCATGAGGCACCATCGCCCCAGTCTTCGCAAAGATGTTCAACAATCCATTGGACAGTCCGCACATCCTCGTCACATGGGCCGAAGTTCCAGCCCTCTGCGTCGGTTTGACCAGTTGTGTACAAACGTTCAGCGAGCAGCAGGTAGCCAGATAGAGGCTCTAGCACATGCTGCCATGGGCGGATGGCATGAGGGTTTCGAATGAGAACCGGCTGTTGATCCTCCAGCGCACGAAGTATGTCTGGTATCAAGCGATCCAGCGCCCAGTCACCACCGCCGATAACGTTGCCCGCACGTACAGTGGCCATCGCGATCCCAGCATCTTTTAGAAAAGACTTTCGATAAGCCGAACTGACCAATTCTGCGCAGCCCTTGCTGTTGGAGTAAGGGTCGTGACCTCCCATGGGCTCATCCTCACGGTAGCCCCAAACCCACTCACGGTTCTCGTAGCACTTGTCCGTTGTGATGTTGACGATTGCCCTAACCGAGCCAGCGTGGCGTGCCGCCTCGAGCACGTGCACGGTACCCATGACGTTAGTGGCGTAGGTTTCAATCGGTTGCTGGTAAGACAGTCGCACCAGTGGCTGCGCCGCCATGTGGATAGCGATCTCGGGCTTGAAGTCTTCCATCGCTGATTTGACTGCAGCGTAGTCACGAATGTCGGCGATGTGATGGTCCATGCCTTCGGCGACACGGGCGACATTAAAAAGTGCCGGCTCCGTCGGCGGGGTTAATGACAAGCCCCTCACAGTGGCGCCCATGGACTGGAGCCAGAGGCTTAGCCAGCTACCTTTGAAACCAGTGTGACCCGTAAGGAGGACGCGCTTGGCTCGCCAAAACTCTGTGTTAGTCTGCTCCATGGTCAGGTCAATCCCACTTTTTCCAGGGCGCCTTGCCAGAGGCCCAAAGCTCCTCTAGTAGGTGCTTATCACGCAGCGTATCCATGGGCTGCCAAAAACCGTGGTGCTCAAAAGCCATGAGCTGCCCCTCCTGGGCGAGCTTCATCAGGGGTTCTTGCTCCCAAATGGTGCTGTCGCCGTTCAAGTAGGCCAACACCTTGGGGCTGAGCACGAAGAAGCCACCGTTAATCGTTGCACCATCACCTTTCGGCTTTTCTTTAAAGCTCATGACCTGACGGCTTTGAATATCCAAAGCACCAAAACGACCTGGCGGAAAGGTCGCAGTCAGGGTGGCAGCTTTACCGTGTTCGCGATGAAAGGCAATGGTTGCAGAGATATCTATATCGCTCACTCCGTCGCCATACGTGAAGCAAAAAGCTTCCTCGTTCTGCACGTACTCAGCAACTCGGCCGAGACGTCCGCCAGTCATTGAGTCGTCCCCAGTATCTACAAGGGTGACCCTCCAAGGCTCGGCACGTTTCTCATGCACGTGCATGGTATTGGCTTGCATGTCAAAGGTGACATCAGACATGTGCAGGAAATAGTTTGCAAAATATTCCTTGATAACGTAACCCTTGTAGCCGCAACACACCACAAAATCATTAATGCCGTGATGCGAATACATTTTCATGATGTGCCAAAGTATGGGTTTTCCTCCTATTTCCACCATAGGCTTTGGTCGTGTTGATGTCTCTTCGCTGAGCCTTGTACCCAGTCCCCCTGCAAGAATGACAGCTTTCATGTTTCTTCTTCAATATAGTTGAGGTTAAATATCGCCTGAACTGACAAATGCATCGGAGTAAAAGCGCGCCGTAGGCAAACCAGCATTGGACAGTAATTTTTTTGCATCGTGGATCATGTTGTCAGAGCCGCAAGCGTAAACAGCCGCTTTGCTTAAATCTGGCGCTGTGGATAGCAAAATATCCTGAACATAGCCTTTAGCACCAGCCCAACCCTCGCTCGGGCGAGAAATCACAGGAATATAACGATGCTTACCATGGGTGGCTGTGAGGTCGATATAGAAATCTTCGGGCTTCCGCCCCCCCCATAGCACGGTAATGGACTGAGGCTGCTGGTCCTCGGGAACATGCACCAACGATTCAAGCATGGATTTGATTGGAGCTATACCAGTACCTGTTCCTAAAAAGAAGATATCCGTTTTTGCACATTCGCGAAGGAAGAAAGTGCCCAGTGGTCCGTTCAGGCGCAACAGATCATTAGATTTGGCGTGATTGAACCAATAGTCGCTCATCGTTCCGCCTTTCACACCCCGGACATGCAGCTCAAGCAATTTTTCTGAATAGCTTGAATTCGCCAGAGAGTAACTACGGCGTATACCGTTGGCACCTATAACGTCTATGTATTGACCAGGTATAAAAGTGAAGGCTGAGGTCGGGGGGAGCCTGAGCTTTACTCGCAGAACATCGGGTGCTAGCTTGTCCAGCTCGGCAATCCGACAAGGGAGCGTTTTTGGCTGAGGCAGAGTAATACCTCCCAGGTCCTCTATGTCCAGCTCGACATCTGTTTCCGCTGAGCGTACACAAGTGAGGATCCAGCCAGCCTCAATTTCCTCGGGGCCAAGACCCGTTTCTTCAGTCAGCGGACGCGTTTGACCACGCTGAACAAGCGCCTTGCAAGTGCTGCAGCGACCAGTACGGCAACTGTAGGGCAGTGCGATGCCTGCAGCCGATGCGGCGTCCAACAGAGTTACGCCAGATTCTGCGGAAAACTCCCGCCCACTGGTCAAATGAATGATCGCCACAGATTATTCGACGCTAACGTTCACGACGAACCCATTAGCCTTCAGCAGAGCGTGCTGCTTAGCAGCTTGCAAGTCAGCAGCCACCATTTCGGCGCACATTTGTTGCACGGTGATTTCTGGGGTCCAACCCAGCTTGACCTTGGCTTTAGACGGGTCACCCAGCAGGGTTTCAACCTCGGTGGGACGGAAGTAGCGCGGGTCGACCCTTACGACGATTTGCCCTGGTTTGAGCCCTGGGGCCTTATCACCCTTTATGCTGTCAATAATCGCAACCTCGTCTACCCCTTGCCCTTCAAAGCGCAGCTTGATTCCCAGTTCAGCTGCTGACCATTCAATGAATTGGCGTACGCTGTATTGCACACCAGTGGCGATCACAAAATCCTCGGGCTGGTCCTGCTGCAGCATCATCCACTGCATGCGGACATAGTCCTTGGCATGGCCCCAGTCGCGCAGCGCGTCCATATTGCCCATGTACAGGCACGGCTCCAAGCCCTGAGCAATGTTGGCCAAGCCACGAGTGATTTTTCGTGTAACGAAGGTTTCGCCGCGTCGCGGGCTTTCGTGATTGAACAAGATGCCATTGCAGGCATACATACCGTAGGCTTCCCGGTAATTCACCACGATCCAGTAGGCGTACAGCTTGGCCACAGCGTAAGGGCTGCGTGGGTAGAACGGCGTGGTTTCTTTTTGTGGAATTTCTTGTACCAAGCCGTAGAGTTCACTGGTACTGGCTTGGTAAAAGCGCGTCTTTTTCTCAAGACCTAAGATGCGAATGGCTTCGAGAATACGCAGCGTGCCAATGCCGTCAACGTCGGCCGTGTACTCAGGGCTTTCGAACGACACGGCAACATGGCTCATTGCACCCAGGTTATAAATCTCGTCTGGCTGGGTTTCTTGAATGATGCGCACCAAGTTGCTGGTGTCAGACAAGTCCCCATAGTGCAGCTTGAAGCGCGCATTGTCTATGTGCGGGTCTTGATAGATGTGGTCGATGCGCTGAGTGTTGAACAAACTGCCCCGGCGCTTGATACCGTGAACGATGTAACCTTTTTCGATCAGGAACTCAGCGAGGTAGGAGCCGTCTTGGCCAGTGATACCGGTAATGAGGGCAACTTTTGGAGAAGCATTGAGTGTTGACGTCATTTGTTTTCTCTATGTTTATGCGGCGTAATGGGCCAAAAAGTCTTCGTAGGCAGCTTTCAGGCCTACTTCAAGTCCGACTTGTGCTTGCCAGCCCAACGCGTTAAGACGGGTACTGTCCATGAGCTTGCGCGGCGTACCATCTGGCTTGGTAGGATCAGTGTGGATGGGCCCGGTGTAGCCCACGGTTTGGGCCACGGCCTGTGCCACGTCCAAGATGATTACGTCTTCCCCGCAACCCACGTTGATGTGGCTGAGCATGGGCTGGGTGTGCTGTGCATAAGTGGTCTTGTCCAGGTTCATGACGTGCACGCTGGCGGCGGCCATGTCGTCCACGTAAAGGAATTCGCGCTTGGGTGTGCCGGTGCCCCAGATGGTGACGCTCGGGGCCTGGCTGACCTTGGCTTCATGAAAGCGGCGGATGAGCGCAGGGATGACGTGGGAGTTTTCGGGGTGGTAGTTGTCACCGGGGCCGTAAAGGTTGGTGGGCATGACGCTGCGGTAGTCCACTCCGTGACTCTGGCCATACTGGCGGTTGTAGCTTTCGCAGAGCTTGATGCCAGCAATCTTGGCGATGGCGTAAGGCTCGTTGGTGGGTTCCAGCGTGCTTGTCAGTAAGGCGTCTTCTCGCATGGGCTGATCTGCCAGCTTGGGGTAGATACAGCTTGAGCCCAAGAAGAGCAGCTTTTGCACGCCATTGCGAAAGCCCGCATCGATAACGTTGGCTTGCATCATCAGGTTCTGATAGATGAATTCGGCTGGATAGGTGTTGTTGGCATGAATGCCGCCCACTTTGGCGGCGGCCAGGTAAACCTGGTTGGGCTTTTCTTCAGCAAAGAACGCGTTGACGGCGACTTGGTTTGTAAGGTCCAGCTCGGCATGAGTGCGGGTGACGATGCGCTCTGCCGGGTGGCCCTGAGCTAGCAGCTGGCGCACGATGGCCGAGCCCACCATGCCCCGGTGGCCAGCGACGTAGATTTTTGGACGTTGGGTCATGATTGAGCCCGCCCGTAGGTGTCTTCAAAACGGACGATGTCGTCTTCGTCCAAATAGCTGCCCGACTGCACCTCGATGATCTCTAGAGGGATCGTCCCGGAGTTAGCGAGACGATGAACTTCGCCCAGCGGGATGTAGGTGGATTGGTTTTCGGTCAGGGTCAGCACCTTGTCGCCGTTGGTAATCTCGGCAGTACCGGTTACCACTATCCAATGCTCGGCACGATGGTGGTGTTTTTGCAAACTGAGGCTGGCTTTGGGCTTGACCTGAATGCGCTTGACCTTAAAGCGCCCCCCCTCGTCGATGCTGTCATACCAACCCCATGGGCGATGCACTTTTCGGTGCAGTGTGTGCTCTTCACGTTTTGTTTTCTGGAGCTGGGTCACGATGTATTTGACGTCTTGGCTACGGTTTTTGTCTGCTACCAGTACGGCGTCGGGCGTTTCCACCACGATCAAGTTTTCTACGCCGACCAAGCTAACGAGTCTGCTGGTGGCGTGCACCAAGGTGTTTTTGCTGTCTGTGGTAAGCACGTCGCCCAAGTGTGCATTGCCATTGTCGTCTTTGGGTAGCACATTCCAGACGGCATCCCAAGCCCCTAGGTCGCTCCAACCGGCGTCCAACGGGACCATTTTGATGGGGAAATTGCTGCCGGGGCAGAGCTCGATAGCGGCGTAGTCGACGGATTCGGACGGAATGGCCGCAAATTCAGCCTTACCCGGGCGAACAAACGTGTTGTCTTCGCTGCGCTTGTCCCAGGCGGCCTGAGTGGCCTGCAGGATGTCTGGGCGGAATTGCTCGAGCGCCTTGAGCCAAATAGAAGCTTTAAGCACGAACATGCCGGCGTTCCAGTAGTAACCGCCTTCGCTGAGGTAGGTTTGGGCTGTGGCGGCGTCGGGCTTTTCGACGAAGCGGGTGACGCTTAAGACATTCGCGTGCAGGGGCGCGCTCCCAAGAGGACTAGTCTGAATATAGCCGTAGCCCGTTTCTGGTTTGTCGGGTGTCACACCCAAAATGACGATGGCGCCTTTGGCAGCATCTGCCACTGCTCGTTGCATGGCGGCTTTAAAAGCGTCGGCTTTCACCACGGTTTGGTCGGCTGGGGTGACGACCAGCACGGGATCTGAGCCGCCCTCCATCGCCGCCAGTGATGCCAAAGTGAGCGCAGGTGCTGTATTTCTGCCCACTGGCTCCAGCAAAGCGCAACCCAACTCAACACCAATTTCGCGAAGTTGTTCGGATGCCAAGAATCTGTGGTCTTCTCCTGTCACGATGGTCGGGGATGCAACCTTTATGTCTGCGTTGCCTAGATTGGCCAGGCGCAAGGCCGCTTGCTGAAACAGGCTTTGGTTTCCAGTCAAGCAAAGAAACTGCTTCGGGAAGCCAGTTCGAGAAAGTGGCCATAGACGGGTGCCTGAACCTCCACACAGAATGACGGGGGTGACGCTGATCATGCTTTCTGTGTTCCTTGCATGTTTTTTTTTCTGATTTCTAGATTGAGCACATCAATTTCTGCCCTCAACGCCTCGTATTCCTGCTGTTTTCGGCTCAGGAAGCGGCGCGAGATGTCTGCTTTTTCTGCAATACCAGAGGGTGTAAGAACATAGACATACCCAAACTTGTTGCGCGACTGCGCAAAGTTCTGCATTTTCACGAGGCCTTTGGCCATGAGCGCCTTGAGGCAATAGTTCAGGCTACCCAAGCTCATGCCAGAGCGTCTAGCAAGTTCACGCTGGTTGGCAGCTGGTGTGGCCTCGAGAACACGCATCAGTCTGAGCGCGACTTCTTCGTCTTTTCTGGATTGTTCAGACATTGAACAGCGCACACAAAAAAAATCAGCCAGAAACCCTGCTACCCAGCCGCACAGGCTTGATGAGCAAAAAATCTATGGGCGAGCACCAATGGTGCCTCACCATGCGAGCATAGATGGTCACATAGCCCAACGCGAGGACTGCAAAGGCTGCCGCAGACGTGGCTACTTGGTCGTAGAACAAATTGGCAGCAATGATAGATGTTACGGTCATGCTGGACACCAAGGCACCAGTGATGGAATTGCGCATGCGGCGGCTGAGATGAGCAAACCAGCGGGCCACATAGCGGCGCTTGACCAGGCTGTGGAAATGCAGCCGATCGGGGTGGCCAGGGTGAGACTGCTTGATCTTTCGACGGTAAATAGAAAACAGCACCTCAGTTACCGGATGCACGCAGACCACCAAAGGGGCAAAGGCTGAAACACTGGAGTTTCGCTCGATCAGCATCACGGCCACCCAAGCCAGCGCAAAACCGATGAAGTACGACCCCCCGTCCCCCAAAAATATCTTGCCCAAAGGCCAGTTGACCCAAAAGAACCCCCAGACACATGCGCCCAACACCAAAGCAAGGCTCGCCAAATTAAGATCGCCTACTTGGTGAGCAATCATCGCATATCCGACAAACGCCAAAACAGACGTTGTGCTGGCAAGGCCATTGAAGCCGTCGATGATGTTGATGCTGTTTGCAACACCGCCCACCGCAAACGCTGTAAAAAGGACTGACACCAGCGTGAAGCTCAGCAGCCAGTCCAATCCCCAGACATCCACACGGGTGAGCGAGTAATCTGTGATCCACCAGGCCAGCAGGCCTGATGCCATGGTGGCCAAGAGGCGCTGCATCACCCCAACGCGCTTGGTGATGTCTTCTAAGACGCCAAAGATGAATGCCGGGAAGCCTGCAAACAGGATGGGGGTAATTATTGATTTGATGTCGTCCGGCGCTTTGCCCCAGGCGACCACCAGCCCCAACACAATGGGCACGCCACCAATTCGAGGAGTCGGCACACTGTGAAACTTCTGAACGCCCTCCATGTGATCCATCGTCAAAGCGCCATGCCAGCGGTTGGTGAGCACCAGCAGCACACATAGGGCAAAGCTTGCGGCCATGCCCCAGGCTGCAGCGTACAAGGCTGGGAGTGAGAAAACACCAACGAGGGATTGAACGAAGGTCATCAAAAGAGAACTGAGGCGCCCCTGATATTCTTATAAGTTTGATTAAATTTACAATAAGTGAACGGAAGTAACATGCCCGCTAGACCCCAATATCAAACTCACTTATCCCCACCTGCTAAGGTCATACCAAACGCTGTGCGAATCGCCAGCAACTTACCCGAAGACTCTGGGTTTTGCGCAATTGACGCAAATGCTTTGCGCATAAATACATACAAAAACAGGCCAAAAGCTGCAGCCAACACCGCAATTAAAACTACCAAACCTTGCTTTGGCGACACCTTACGCTGCGGCAAACTAGCCTGCTGCACATACACCTCATCACCTTTGATAGTCAAACTCTTTTTCAGCTCTATGTTTTGAAGCTCTTTTTGCGCCACATCGGCTACGAGCGAGGCGTAATGTTTCATCACCACTTCTAGCCCTGCTTCGCTTTGGCCCGCTTTGCCAATTTGCTTTTGCAGCAGCTCAATGGCATCGATAGAGCTGGTGATGATGCGCTCGTTTGACAAAATTTGCTGCTCCACCTGGTCTTTGTTTTTACCTTTGGGCAACAGCTCTTTGAGCAAGGCATCCATCGCTGCACGGCCTAGCTCTTGCGCACGCTCTGGCGTGGTAGCGGCGGCGGTGATGGTGGCTAGGTTGGTTTTTTTGTCAAACTTGCCCACGATTTTTTTGGACAAATACAAACGTGCATCTTCTTGAATGCCATCAAACTCGGGCAGTAGGCCGAATTTTTCAATGATGGGGTCAAGTACAGGGGCCGAGTTGATAAGGGCCAACTCTGCCTCGCTCAACCGAACGATGGTGACGGATTCAAACGTTTTGGGCCACAAAAAGCTCAAACCACCAGCCAACACACCAGCCACCAAGGGACCAAATACCAAGAGCTTCCAAGATTCGGCCAGAGTGACCAAAATATCTAGAAGGCTTATTTCATCATCGTGCTCAAAGGCTTGTTCTGTCATGCGGGTCTTTGATGTGGGGTTGGGCTACTTTGCCAAAACGACGTTCGCGGGTGGCATACCAGTGCAGGGCTTTGTTGAGTTCGGCTTGGTCAAACTCAGGCCACAGGGCATCGGTGAAATACAGCTCGGCATAGGCCGATTGCCAAAGCAAGAAGTTACTTATGCGCTGCTCACCCCCTGTTCGAATGAGCAGGTCTGGGTCGGGCATGCCCGCTGTGCTTAGGTGCTGAGCCAACTGCTCTTGCGTGAGGCTGGCCACTGAGGCACCGAGATTGGCTGCTTGCCAGTTTTTAACGGCTTGCACCACATCCCACTGGCCACCATAGTTGGCAGCCACTGTCAGTGTGATGGCCTGGTTGTGTTGTGTAGCAGCTTCGGCTGCATGGATGCGGGTTTGCAACTCAGCAGGGAAGCCCACCACATCGCCAACCACCTTAAGGCGCACACCAGCAGCGGCCAATTCACCCATCTCTTTTTCAAGGTACTGCACAAACAAGCCCATGAGGGTAGACACCTCGTCGGCTGGGCGCTTCCAGTTCTCGGTGCTAAAGGCAAACAGGGTGAGGTACCGAATGCCTAGCTGGGCGCATTGCTCGACCAAGGCTTTTACACCAGCGGCCCCTTTAGCATGACCCACCGTGCGAGGCATGTGGCGCTTTTGCGCCCAACGGCCATTGCCGTCCATGATGATGGCAATGTGTTGAGGAATGATCAAAGGATTATTGACAGACACTAAATAGAGACAAGAAAGGATGGTTTAGACACGCTACCGCCCTTTTGCTCATAAGCAAAAGAGCATTATGACTCAAATACTCATCAATACTGTATGCAACTTGATCAATGTTAATGTTTCGGTATTAAGAAGCTATAACCATCCGGACTTTTAGTGAACAACGCGCAAACTTTCAATTGTCATCCGAAGTTTTTGCGGCTGCCCCAGCAACTCAACCAGCACAAAGGCACGAGCCTCTCCGTCATGGGCAATGTATTGGCCTTCGAGCCCTTGCAGCGGCCCACTGGCAACTTGCACATTGTCGCCTGGGGTGAACATGCGCTCCAGCGTAGTTTGCGGCGCTTCTTGCAAGAAGGCGACCAACTCAGGCAGCACTTTGGCGGGCTGCGGGCCAAAGCTGACGAGCTTGTTTACACCAAGCGTGGAACGAATGGGTGACCAGTTTTGGGTGGTGTCATCGAGCTGGATAAACAGGTACCGGCTGAACATGGGCTCGGTGATGGTCTGCACTTTTTGGTTGCGCAGCTTTTGCACTTGCATGGTAGGCAAGAAGCAATTGAAGCCTTGGTTTTGCAGGTTCTCAAGGGCGCGGGCTTCTTGGCGGGGCTTGGTGTGTACGACGTACCAAGCTTGATGGTTTGTCTCGGGTTTTTCGCTACTCATTGTTGAAGAAGTCTAACTAAACTTCGTAGGGTGTTTGGCTGCACTCGGCGTTAAAGTGCAGTTTTATGTTTTGTTTGAAAGTGTGCTGCCATGTCTACCAAAAACCCTTTTGATCCTGCTGCAATGTCCGACAACGTAAAAGAACAAGCCCAACAGATTTGGCTAGCGGGCTTGGGCGCGTTTGCCAAGGCGCAAGAAGACGGCACCAAGGCATTTGAAAAGCTGGTGAGCGATGGCATCACCATGCAGCGCAAGGTGCACACTACCGCCGAAGAAAAGCTGGCCGAGGCCACACACAAAGCCACGCAAGCGGCGCACACGCTGAGCGAGCGAGCCACAGGGCAATGGGGCAAGCTAGAAGGGATTTTTGAAGAACGTGTGGCCAAAGCGCTGCACGGTTTAGGCTTGCCATCTGCCGCCGAAATGAAAGCCCTGCATGCGCGTGTGGCGGCGCTTGAAGTGCAGCTGGGCGCAAAGCCTAAAGCGGCTGCAAAACCCAAGACCGTTGCTAAGCCTGCGGCCAAAACTGCCGCCAAGAAAGCGCCAGCCAAAAAGGCAGCCAAGAAATAACTGGGCTCGACCGCAGTTAGCTAACCATGGCAAAGAAAGCGCCACGTCGTACCGCAGAGCGAATTTTGGAGGTCACGCTCGACCTCTTCAATCGCTTTGGCGAGCCCAATGTGTCGACCACACTGATCTCGTCTGAACTCAACATCAGCCCCGGCAATCTGTACTACCACTACCCTGCCAAAGAGGAGCTGGTGACAGCGCTGTTCAATCGCTACGAGGCCGCGCTGGATGATTTACTAGAGGCAGCGCCCGGCGTACACGACGTGGAAGATGCTTGGTTTTTCATGCACACGCTGTTTGAACTGGTGTGGCAATACCGATTTTTGTACCGCGATTTGAACGACTTGCTCAGCAAGAACCGTAAGCTTGAAACCCACATCAAAGACGCGCTGCTGCACAAAACCACCGCGTTTCGCACGCTGCTAGACAGCCTAGAGCACGATGGCGCATTGACCATCACCGTGAGTGAACGAGAAGCCACCGCCACACACATGGTGGTGATGCTGACGTGGTGGCTGAGCTACGAATACGTGCGCGACCCGCGCCACGCGCTAGAACCCGAGAGCGCACAAGCATCGTTGCTGCGCGGGGCCAAGAGTGTGTTGAGTTTGTTGCTGCCGTATGCGACGGCAGAGCATAAAGAGCACTTGAACACGCTTCTTTCGGCTTACTAAGCCCCCAAGCATCATGCATGCAAAACACCATTCGCCAAGCTTTAAAAGAGCCGCAGATTCAACCTTATCCACAGAAGTTTTAGCTAACGTCAAAGAGCTGGGAATCAATATCGCAAAGGCCTGCGATCTGCATCTGCACGAACTGGCACGCAAAGAAAAAGAAGCTGAATGGCAAGCCGAACATGCAGACTTTGTTCAAGCCTATAACCAGACCGTAGCCGAAGAGTCACTGCCACTCGATACCTGCAGAACCTTTTAATGGCGAGGTTTGTGTTTATCGCGACATTGGAGCATTAGCGACCTCGACACCTTTTTTACTGGATGTTCAATGCACTTTGCTAGACGGCTTGGATACACACGTTGTGATTCTTCTACGACGAGTTGATAAGTTCAACGCAACGCAGCTTCAACGAGCTTGACCCAATACGTCGCGCCCAATGGGATCAACGAGTCATTGAAGTCATAGTTGGGGTTGTGCAAGGTGCATGGTCCCTCGCCATGCCCCATTTCTCGGTGAGTGCCATCGCCATTGCCGATGAAGCAGTACGCACCTGCCTTTGCTTGCAGCATGTACGAAAAGTCTTCTGCGCCCATGGTCGGCTCTTGCGCCAACACGTTGTCTGCACCCACGATGTCGGCCATCACGTCACGGGCAAAGTTGGCCTCAGCAGGATGGTTGATGGTGGGCGGGTAGTTGCGCTCAAACTCAAACGTACAGGTGGCGCCAAAGGCAGCGCTGGTATGTTGTGCCACATCGCGCATGCGCTGCTCAATCATATCGAGCACTTCCACGCTGAAGGTTCGCACCGTGCCTTGTAGTTCGCAATGGTCGGGCACCACGTTGGTGGCTTCGCCCGCGTTGATCATGGTGACCGAAATCACACCTGCATCAACCGGCTTTTTGTTGCGGCTGACGATGGTTTGAAAAGCTTGCACCATTTGGCAAGCGATCACCACAGGGTCGATGCCGTTGTGCGGTAACGCGGCATGGCAGCCTTTGCCGTGGATGGTGATTTTGAATTCGTTGCTCGATGCCATGACTGGCCCCGCGCTCAACGCGAACTGCCCTTCTTTGAGGCCTGGCCAGTTGTGCATGCCGTAGACGGCTTGCATAGGGAACTTGTCGAACAAGCCGTCGCGAATCATCTCGCGTGCGCCACCACCGCCTTCTTCGGCGGGTTGGAAGATGAAGTAAACCGTGCCGTCAAAGTCTTGGTGCTTCGACAAATATTGCGCCGCCGCCAAGAGCATGGCCACATGGCCGTCGTGGCCGCACGCGTGCATCTTGCCCGCGTGTTGACTGGCGTGGGCGAATTGGTTGAACTCTTGCATGGGCAAGGCGTCCATGTCGGCACGCAGGCCAATCGCACTGTCACTCGTACCGCATTTCAAAATCCCCACCACGCCTGTTTTACCCATGCCGCGATGGATGGGAATGCCCCACTCGGTCAGCTTTTGCGACACCAAATCGGCTGTGCGAATTTCTTCAAAGCACAGCTCGGGGTGCGCATGAATGTCTCGGCGAATGGCCGCGATGCTAGGCGCTTGCGTGACGAGGGAATCGATGACTTTCATATCAAGCTGCCAATGCAAAAGGTTGAATTTTGGGGCGTTTGATCTTGCTGGCCATGTGCAAGTCGTATTGCAACTGCATGCCAGCCCACATTTCTGGACTGGTCCCTAACGCAATACTTAGGCGATAAGCCATATCGGCAGAAATGCCGGAACTACCCGAGATCACACGAGATAGCGTGACTCGGTTCACACCAAGCTTGGCTGCGGCATCCGTCACCGTGACCGCGCCAAGATATTCACGAAGAACTTCGCCAGGATGGGGCGGGTTGTGCATTCTGGTCATACGAACCTCAGTGGTAATCCAAATAATCTACAAGCACGGCATCTTGACCTTCGAACGTGAACACCATGCGCCAATTGCCGTTCACCGTGAGCGCCCAATGCCCTTTTAAGTCACCCTTGAGAGGATGAAGCGCCCATGAAGACGCAGACAAATCCTCGGGGCGAATGGCCTGATCAAGCGCTGCCAGCTGAAGGCGCAACCGAGCAGCATGCGAGGCTTGGATCCCCGACTTACTGCCTGTCTCAAAGAAACGCTGCAAGCCTTTATGCCGAAAGCTTTTAATCATGCGGGGATTGTAGCTTGTAGCGCATCGCACTACAAGCTGGTTTTATCCTAGGCTGCTAAAAGGCGCACCCACGCGATCTAAGCGCTGCTTGGCGATTTCTAACAACCCATCAAAGATGAGCGAGTCGACCAGCTCAAACTGCACCGACATGCTGGGGGCCATCTTCCAACCTGCGCCACCGGTCATGTAGCACGCGGGCTCTGCGCCGCAGTGTTGGCGTACGTGTTGCACCATGCGCTCGACCGCGCCTGCGATGGCGTAGGTGCCGCCGCTGGTGAGGGCGTCGCTGGTGTTGGTTGGAAACTCACACACCTCGCCCGTGGGCACGCGCAAGCCTGCAGTACCTGATTCGAGCGCGCGCAGCATGATGCCGTGGCCGGGCAAGATGAGGCCGCCTAGAAATTTGCCATGGGCATCAATCGCTTCCACCGTCACCGCCGTGCCGACCATGACCACCACCATCGGCTTCGTTGCCGCGCCATTGATTTGTTGCAACATGCGCGCATGTGCGCCGATCATGGCCACCCATCGGTCTGCGCCCAAGCGCGTGGGGTGGTCGTAGCCATTGGTCATACCCGCTTCAGCGGCGGATGACACAGCCCAATGGGGCGTGATATCCCACAACTCCATTTGCTCTTCGACGCGGCGGCGAATGGCCTCACCCGCAACGATGCAGCCCAGCATGTGGGTGGGCTCGGGCAAGTCGCGCCAGTCTTCATCGGCCAAGCGGTCGATGTTTTCTAAAAACACCGCGCCACTGCCCAGCAACGTAGCGCCGGGTGCGGGGCTGTCGTACAAGCCCCACTTGAGGCGTGTGTTGCCCACATCGAGTGCTAGGAATGTCATACGGCGTGCAATCAGTTTTGACGCCAAGGCAGGCCACGCATGCGCCAGCCACCTTGGGTGCC
>Ga0228702_1000278_pt1 | contig 41729 bp, 29 predicted proteins | sample McNCre217_Aug_MG_2_FD_178018 | JGI IMG/M metagenome (GOLD analysis project Ga0228702, IMG submission 178018) | Freshwater microbial communities from McNutts Creek, Athens, Georgia, United States - 20-17_Aug_MG | ecosystem: Environmental > Aquatic > Freshwater > Creek | place: USA: Georgia...
CAAACATCGTCACGGATGGTTCACAAAGCACGCAGGCTGTAACGCTTTCGGCCAGTGGTGCCATAATCAGCGGAACGACAACCGTAAATGCCGTGGGTGGAATCGCAAGGTTCACCAGCAGCGCGATTAAGCTAAGTGGCTCCGTGGGTCCCAAGATTGTCACTGCAACAATTTCCAACCCGACATCGATATCAGCCAGCGACACGGTAAACCTAACCGTCGGCGCCGCGGACCACCTAAGTATCACGACATTCGCAAGTAATGCTGCCAATGGCAGTGCGTTTGGTGCACAGCCGGTGGTTGAGGTGCGAGACGTATCTGAGAACCTAATTGCAGACTCGACAGTTCAGATCTCGGCTTCGGTAAACAGCGGCACCTTGACCGGCACAACTCAAATCAACGCGGTAAACGGTGTTGCCAGCTTTGCGGATCTCGGACTCACGGCAATAGCTGGAAATAAGACCCTAACTTTCGCTTCGGCAAACCTTACTTCGGCATCGCAGGCGATTCTTGCGGTCACCGGCGCTCCAAGTCAGCTTCGAATCGATGTTGCCGGTTCGCTGGTTAACAACACCGCATTTGGAACCCAACCAGTCGTCACGTTGCTCGATGCCACCGGCGTCGTTGTTTCAGTGGGTGCCTACTCGACTCAAGCCGTCACGCTTTCAAGCCCGGATGCGACCATCGGCGGAACCGTTTCGATGCAGTCAACCGCTGGTGTTGCCGACTTCACCGGTAAGGGCATCAAGCTCACCGGTGTCGCTGGCGCACACAACCTAACCGCCTCGATTTCGAGCCCAGGTTCGGTCACCGCAACCGTTCCGGTAACCATCACCTTCGGTGCCGCACACCACCTCAACATCAGCTCTGGTGCCGCGGGCGCCGCAAACCGAATCGCGTTCACCAGCCAGCCGGTTATTGAAGTTCTCGACGTTTCCAACAACCGAGTTTCAGACAGCACCGCGACCATCGCCGTGGCTGCATCTGGCGCAAACGGAGCCGTTCTCGGTGGCGATGTTTCAATGCAGGCAATCGGCGGTATCGCCTACTTCGCGCAGAACACCAACAAGCTCAAGCTGACCGGTGCAGTTGGCACCTACAGCCTGAGCTACTCATCCACTGGTCTAACCGGTGCCAGTGAGCCGATTGCTCTGACCCATGGAACCGCGACCCAGATTGTTTTGACCCAAAATGCCACCGGAGCCAAGTCTGGTCAGGAATTCACGACCCAGCCGATCCTTGCGATTCGCGATGCCGATGGCAACTTGGTTGATACCGGTGCCGCAGCTTCGGCCGAGATTCAGGTTCAGGCCGGCGCAACCGCCTATGACGGCAGTGCTCACACCGGTGCCGACCTAACCGGTCCTGCCGGCTCGGATGTGGTGAACGCCTCGGCTGGTATAGCAACCTTCGCCAACCTGCGCCTCGAGGGTGTCGCCGCCAGCGCCTACGCTCTGAACTTCACCATCGTCAACACCACCGGCTACAACGGATTCACCGCGACCCAAAACATCGCACTGACCGCGGGCACCGAGACTCAACTTCGCGTGGTTCAGCAGCCTTCAAACATCGTTGCCGGCGTTGCCTTCTCGACCGCTGTTCGTGCCGAAATTCTCGACGATTGGAACAACCGCGTCCTTGATGTCGCAAACACGGTGACCATCAAGCCAACCCTTTACTCGGATGCTGCCGCAAGCAACGTCATCGATTCGAGCAAGGCTGCCGTCGCCAACACCAACGGTCTAGTCACCTTCACCGGTTTGACCTTCACCAAGGCCGGCACCGCCTACATCCAGTTCACCTCGAACGGCCTAACCTCGGTTACCTCGACCTCGTTCGACATCACCAACGCCGCCGCTCACCACCTGACCTGGATCACCAGCCCGGTCGGAGCAAAGAATGACTACGCGGTAAAGGGTGCAGGTGGCGCCGATCCTGAACTTGAAGTTCGTGACCAGTTTGAGAACCCGGTTCTAGTCGGCGCGGCAACCACCGTTTCGGTCGCGGAGCAGCCAAGCAACGGCAACGTCATCTCTATTGCCGGTGGTTCGTCTACCTCAAACAGCTCGGCTCGCGTCAAGTTCAGCAACCTTGTACTTCGCGCCAAGGTCGGCAGCTACACCTTGCGCTTCACCGCTGCCAACGGGTCACTGCCAATCAACGCGACCCATGTAGACAGCGTGGCGCCGGTGGCGATCAGTTTCGGTGACCCAACCGCGCTGAACCTGACCCGTGCCGCCGCTGGCGCCAACTCTGGCGTGCCGTTCACCACCCAGCCTCAGTTGAACATCGAAGACTCAGCCGGCAATATCGTGGCCGACAGTACCCTGCCGGTGACCATGTCTGAGAACGAGACTCAGGTCTTGGGCGGAACCAACACCATCGCTGCCACCGCCGGCCAAGTTGACTTCACCGGTAGTGGTTCGATGTTCACCGGTGCAGCCGCTAACGGTCTAACTCTGAAGTATGCGATCACCTACAACGGCACCGAGATCTCGACCACTCAGACCATTAACCTCGCGGCCGGTGCCGCGGTTGCGCTGAACATCGTTCAGCAGCCAACCAACGTTCGCACTCGCGACGCGTTTAGCCCGGTTCCTACCGTTGTGCTTCGCGATGCCTCTGGAAACCGAGTTTTCGCAGACAGCACCTCGACCGTTACCGCTCAGCTAATCGACGGTTCTGGCACTCCGGTTGGCAACCCGACCACCGGCTACGCCGCCGCGAATGGTTTGGTCACCTTCACCGGCCTGGCCTTCACCGCTCCGGCAACCGATCGATACTCGATCACCTTTAAGTTGACCTCTAACAACCAGACAGTTACGTCGACCGCATTTACCATCCTGCCTGGTGCGGCAACCGAACTTCGCATCACCACCGCGCCTTCGACCACCGAGGCCGACCAATCGATGACCATGACCGGCGAACTACTGTCTGCCCAGCCGGTGGTTGCGCTTTACGACTACGACGGCAACCTGGTGACCACCACCAACAGCGGCTCGGCGACCATCCGAGTGAGGTCAGGTGTCGGTGGCAGCCTAAGTTCTGGCCAGACCACAGCTACGTTCGTTGGCGGTGTCGCAACCTTCACCGGAGTCAAACTGGTCGGTACCCCAGGCGTTGACTACGTGCTCGAGTTCACCAATGCCAACCCGGCACTCACCTCGGTGGGCACTAGCGCGCTTCAGGTTGACCACAACGTGGCCACCCACATCTCGCTTTCCCAGGCAGCGGCCAACGGTAAGTCGGGCGACATCTTCGCGACCCAGCCGGTAATCCGTGTTCTAGACCGCTACAACAACGTTGTGACCAGCGGCCCTGGATCGGATGCTTCGGTCACCGTTCAGGCAGCAATCACCGCGCAAAACGGTGTCGCTCTGGCAACGCCTGCCCAAATCACCGCATTTGCGGCCGACAAGCAGGCCGTTGGCGGTATCGCAACCTTCACCTCACTCGGTATTTCGGGTCTGGTTTCAAACACGTACTCGTTGACCTACACGCTTGATCTAGCCGGAATCAACGACGTAACCCAGTCAAATATCACCATCAGTTACGGTTCCTTCAATCACTTGACCATCCGCACCCAGCCGGTGGGTGGCAACGCAACCGGTGATGCGCTAAGCACTCAGCCGGTGATCGAATTCCGCGACGCATCCGAGAACATCGTCGCCGACGCAAACGTTCACACCACCGTGACGGCTTCGATCAGCAGCACCGACGGATTGACTCTGCTCGACAACACCGTGACGCATCCAAGTAGTGCTCGTTTGGCAAACGCCACCGCGGTTTCAAGTAGCGGTGTTGCGACCTTCAGCGGGCTGCAGCTATACGGCTTGCCTGGCGCCAACTACACCCTGAAGTTTGCCGTCAACTCGCGCTTCACCACCTCTGCGCCGGTTACCGTAACCCACGCGGTTGCAAACCATTTGACCATCACCCAGCAGCCAACCGGTGGCAACGCAACCGGCTCGAACCTTGCCGGTCAGCCGGTGGTCGAGCTTCGTGACCTCTACGAAAACGTCGTCACTTCAAACAGCACGGATGTATTGACCGCCCGAATCGCGACCTCGACCGGTGTCAGTTTGACTGGTTCGACCACGGCAACCTTCTCGCAAGGTGTCGCGACATTCGCCGGTCTAAAGGTGATCGCGCTTCCTGACCACGACTACACCCTTGACTTCGCCACCACGGTTGGCTCAACCGCGTTGGCCTCGGCGGCAACCAACACCTTCCGCGTGACATATGCAAGCGCTAACAAGTTGGCCGTTGTTCAGCAGCCGGTCGGTGGCACCACCGGTCTCGCCCTAGCTACCCAGCCGATCGTTGAAATCCAGGACGTCTACGGAAACCGCGTATACAACTTCGTCGGCAATGTGCTGGCTTCGGTTGGCGGCACCGGCGGCACTCTAACCAGCGCAACCGCGTCTGACCTAAGTGCATCGGTGGTTGATGGTCGAGCGACGTTCACCGACCTAGCCCTGACCGCTACCCCGGCAAACAACTACCAGTTGAGCTTCGCTTCGGGCGCCTTGATCGGCGTGAACTCGGCCAACGTTTCGGTGATTCCGGGTGCCCCGGTTCGCATCGTCGTGCTGAACCAGCCGATAGGCGCTAACACCGGTGCCGAACTCGCCGGCATGCCGGTGGTTAAGGTTGTCGACAGCTTCGGAAACACCGTTACCCAAGACAACGCGACCGTCATCACCGCAGCAATATCTTCAGGTAGCGGGGGAGCCTTGACCCGTGTGGTTGGTAACGCTTCGGTGGCCTTGACGGCGACCGTGGTAAACGGTGTCGCGACCTTCAGCCACCTGGTCATGCATGGTCTAACCACGCAGTCTTACCGTTTGACCTTTAGCTCGGGTGAGCTGGCAACCGACACCTCGTCGAACTTCACCGTTCACCACGCCGCGGTAACTCGCCTGGTTTGGAACACCCAGCCTGCGGTTGGTATGACCGGTTCGCCGCTCACCACCGCAGCGGTTCTTGAGCTTCAAGACATGGATGGCAACATCGGCACTAGCGACAACACCACCGTGGTCACCGCCGCAATCACCAGTGGTGTGGGAGGCACCTTGACCTACCCGACCGCAACCGCCGTCGAGGGTGTGGTCCAATTCCCTAACCTCGTAGTAACCGGTGTTCCAGGCGCCACCTATAAGTTGACCTTCACTGGCGCACTTGGTGGATCTTCAGTCTCGGCGACCGAGTCAAATGGTCTAGTGCTAACTCACGCCGTACCGGCCAAGCTTCGCATGGTCAACTCGAACGTGACCGGTGCATTGGTCGGCGACGATTTGGTTGGTCAGCCGGTGCTGCAGGTACTTGACCGCTTCAACAACCTAGCGAGCTCAGACAGCACCACGGTGGTCACCGCAAGCATCTTCAATGACAACACCGGTTCGGTTTCGGGCAGCACCACCGCACAAGCAGTCAACGGTATCGTTACCTTCTCGGGCCTAAAGGCCTCGGGTGTTCCGGGTCAGGATTACCAACTCAACTTCGCGGGCGACTGGTCGGGAACCACCTTGACCACCACGGTTTCGAATGCCTTCCACATGTCGAAGGTTGCCGACGTTAGCCTGGCCTACACGAACCAGGATTACGTGCCGAATGCTGTCGTTCACCCGCTCTACAACGTCGAAGGACCGGGCGCTTATACCTTCAGCACCAACGCGTCGTCACTCGTCTGTTCACTCGATCCGGGTACCGGTGACCTAATCATCAAGGGTGCCGGAGACTGTCTAGTTCGTCTCGATGTTGAAATAGACCAGGATGGCTTCTATCTCGCCAACTACGCCGAGGCGACTCTCGTGATTAGCAAGGCTACCCAGGCGCCGATCAACATCACCTCAGCAGCAACCGTTGACTACTGGTCTGGTCTAAACCCGGTTGCCACGGGCGGTAGCGGCACCGGAGCCTTTAGCTACAGTGTGGTCGCCGGCGGCACCTGTCGCCTAATCGGTGCGACCATCATTCCTGGTGACGCCGGTTCGATGTGTCAGATCACCGCAAGCCGCGCTGGTGACACCAACTACTTGCCTCAGACCTCTGCCGTTCAGACCATCACCGTTCGCAAGATCAACCAGGCCCCACTTGCCATGGCCAGCGCGAACAGCATGTCGGTCGACAACCTCAACCTATTCACCAGCGGCGGTTCGGGCACCGGCGCAGTGACCTACTCTTTGGTCTCGGCCGGAACCGCTCACTGTTCGATCGCGGGCTCGGTCATGTCGGCAACCGCCGCCGGCACCTGTTCTGTTCGAGCAACCAAGGCTGCCTCAATCAACTACAACGCGGTCACCAGCGCCTCGCAGACGATCACAGTTTCGAAGGAAGCGCAGTCAGTCGCATTCACCTCCAACGTGCCGATGGACCCTATCGTTTACGGCTCGTACACACCGACCGCCATCGCAAGCAGCGGATTGGCCGTGACCTTCTCGGTCGCAAACGGTTCTACCTGCGCCATCGATCCTCTGGTGCCTGGCAAGGTCAACTTCACAGCCATCGGTATGTGTGAGGTTGTCGCGACACAGGCTGGTTCTAGCCGTTTCGCCAGTGCGCGTGTAAGTCAGTTCATCCAGGTCGGTGTTCTAAACCAGACGATTAAGTTCGACATCATCCCTGACCTGGTTTATGGCACCCCGGCCTTCAAGCTGGCACCGACCACCAACGCCGGTAACAATGCAGTGATTACACTGTCGACCACCTCGAACAGCAATGCCTGTACCTTGGCCGGCGACATCGTTACATTAAACGCCGCTGGTTACTGTGAGATTCGTGCCGCTCAGGCCGGTTACGGTTCATACCTAGCCACCGAAGTCATCCGTGGCTTCAATGTTCTAGCCGACCAGGCCGGCGCGCCGCACATCTTCTCGTCATCGGTTGCAACTCACTCGCTAACCGCGTCGTTCACCGCGCCAAGCTACACCGGTGGTTCACCAATCACGGGCTTCGTTCTTATTGCAACCGACACCAACGGTCAAAGCTACGAGAATGCCGCATGTCCGGTTTCGAATACTTCGATCACCTGCACCATCGTTGGTATCCCGAACAACATCGCATACTCAGCTGTTGCGCGTGCGATCACTACTGCCGGCCGCGGTGCCGTTTCTAACGTAACGATGTCTCAGACTCCACTTGATGCACCGCTAGCGGTCACTAACTTGTCTGCTGCGGCAAGCAACAACAACCTTGTAGTTAACTGGACTCCTCCGGTAGCCGCGGCAGGTGCCAACGTGACTGGATACGACATCTATGTTGCCCCGATTGGTCAGGCCTACTCGAGCACTCCTTCTTCATCGGTCACCGGTGCTACCACAAGTTCTGCGACGGTTCAAAACGTCTTGAATCAGAGCAGCACTCCAACCGCATCTCCTAGCGCGTCGCCGAGCCCGCAAATCACGGTGGGCACAGCGAGCATCCGCATGCGCCGCGCTTCGGTGTCTACTCCGACCTCGACTCCTAGCACCTCGCCTACCAGCAATACGCCGATAGTGCCTGAGGGCTTCCAAGTTCGCATCGTTACCCTGGTTGGTTCATCGTCCGTCGCATCAGACACCAACACAACCAACGGTTTCCAGACCAACTTTGCTGTTCCGCTATCGCCAGCGATGCTTACCCTGACTCCAGATGGCGTTGACCTCATGTCTTCTTGGTCGGCACCTACCGCCGATGGTGGTTCAACGTTGACCGGTTATGACGTCACCGTAAACGGCGTCTCGGTCTGTTCGGGCACTTCCAACCTATTCTGCAACTTCACTGGGATGATCGCGGGTCAGACCTATACGGTGAACGTTTTTGCAATAAACGCAGTGGGCCGTAGCCTCGCAGCTACAGCGAGCCACTCGGTTCCTGCGCCTCCTCCGGTAGCGGCTCCAGCGACACCGACACCGACCGCAGTTCCGACGCCGACGGCAACGCCTGCACCTACTACTTCGCCTACCCCGAAGCCGACGGTCAAGCCAACCGTTTCGCCAAAACCCACTGCAGGCCCAACTGCTTCGCCGTCGGCAAAGCCGACCGCAGCGCCTACCTCAAGCCCAAGTGTCGAACCTTCGTCGGCACCTAGCGATCAGCCGACCGATTCGCCTACGGCGGTGCCGGGAGGCTCAGGCACTCCAGGTGACCCTGGAACTCCTGGTGAGCCGGGGACTCCGATTATTCCTGGTGCTCCGGTGCCAAACCCGGCAATCGGTGCTACCGGTGATGACTCGGCGCCATCCGTACCATTTGATCCGATGGGCTCTCCTGAGGCCGTTCAGGCTGTGACCGAAACCGCCGCAAAGGTCGGTGCTATCGCCGCATCCGTGGCGGCGGCCGCGGCCGCGGCCGGAGCCGCTGCAGCCGGAGCAGCAGGAGCTGCCGCTGGCGCCGCCGCTGGTGGTGCCGCAGGTGGAGCCGGTAGTGGTTCGGGAGGTAATTCGGGTTCAGGCAATGGTGGTTCGATCGCAACCATTGATGCCGAGCACGAAGAATACGAACTGCGTCGCCGTGCTCGCGGTGATGGCCTAAAAATCTGGCGTCGTCGTTGGATGCGTTTGCTGGACAGGATATCAATTCGTGCAACGCTAGTGACTGCGCCGATTTCACCAGTCTTGTCACGCATCATGGTCGACGGTTCATACCTGCGTGCGGCTTTCGGTACGTTCGCAGCGCTACCAACCCTTGCCGCCGCAACAATTGCGATCGTTGCGCTCGCGGTAAATGGTGAGAATCTTTCGACCCCGATTTGGCAACTTTTCTTGGTCTCCACCATCATCGGCATCTTCGATGCCTTCGCGGGCATGGTCGGCACTGCGGTCTTCGTTATCGGCACTCTGCTAGTTCACGTAGTACTCGGTGGTTCGATCGGTATGGGCGACATTCGCATGATGCTTGGTGTCATCATCGTCGGATTTGGACCAGCTCTCTTGGCTAACTCCTTCCGCGCATTCCGAAAAGTTCCTGAAAAGGGCAGTTTCTATCTGTGGGAGCGCGTTGTAGACCTCGGCGTGCTGCCATTCGTCGGCGGATGGGTTACCGCAAGCATGATCAGCACCTTGCCTGCGCTAGCCGGAATGACTCTAGCCGTCGCTAACCACGTGAACGATTTCGCCCTCGCAGTCGCCGCTGCCATTGTGTTCCGAGTGCTTGGTGAAGAGGCTTCCGCTCGCTTCTTCTCGGAGCGACTCGATACCTTGCATCCAACCCATGTGCCACCTACGCCCGGTTACCAGCGGTGGATTTCTCTGGGATTCCGTCTAGCGGTTTTCATCTTCGTCACGGCGGCTTTGATGGGCAACGAATGGCAAGTCTGGTTCGGTAGCGCGCTCTTCGTTCTGCCGACGATGCTCGGTTGGTTCTCAGATAAGTTCCCGAACTCTAAGTGGATCTGGCGCATCATGCCTCAGGGTATCCCGGGTCTTGCGTTTACTTTGCTGGTAGCTTCGATCACGACCAGCATCGTTTCCGGCTGGTTTGGTTCGAGCCCTGATGCGGCCCTGTGGTCCTTTGCCATCTTGCCGATTCCAATGCTGGCACTCAGCATCCTTGGTCTCATTGGTCGCGAGGGAGACGAAGACGAGGTTCGATGGGTGCGTCAACCGCGCTTTGTTTGGGTATACCGTCTTGGTGGAATCATCATGCTTCTCGTAACCATGAAGGTTGCTGGGGTAATCTAGCGGGATGAACCGCAACCAAATCGTCCGCACTGGTGCGATCGTCATGATCTTGAGCATGGTGGTTACCATTTTTATCGGCGCAATGTCGGTCAAGGCGGCCACGTTGCCGGTATCTGCCCAATCTGCAACCAGGATGGCCGTCAGCGGCCTCAAAGTGCCGCATGCGGGTGTAAACCCAGACATCGACGGCGACGGAATTTTGAATAACGATGACCCTGACATCGACGGCGACGGCATCGACAACGCGGTTGACCCTGACATTGACGGCGACGGCATTGAAAACGGCAAGGATGGAAACCCGGCCTCGACCAATAACGTTGATTCGGTTCCACCCAAGGACGCACGGGTTGAAGTTGCCTGGCAATGGGCCGGCGGCGCCGGAGTCTTGGCGGTTCTAGGTTGGCTAGTCGCGTTGCCATACATTCGCCGACGTAAGGGCACTTCTAGCCGCAGTGTCGGCAATCGTGGTTAATCAAAAGCCACGAGTCAAGAATCGGATCTTGACGGGAGAGACGCTTACCGCCGAGCAGCGACGAACTTACATCGTTCTAATCGGTTTGCTGGCCACCCTGCTTCCGTTTTCTATCGACCTAGTCCTCCCAGCTTTTCCAAAAATCGGACTAGATTTCGCCGCGAGCAATAGTGCGGTTCAGTTCACCTTTACCGGCGTCACCATCGGTTTTGCGATTGGCCAGCTCATCGCCGGGCCGCTAGCTGACTCGATTGGCCGTCGTCGCCCGATGCTGATTCTCTCGGGAGCACACCTAGTCGGTTCGCTGCTTTGCTTCCTGGCTCCAACCATCGAGTTTTTCTTCTGGGCTCGATTAATGCAGGGAATTGGTGGAGCAGGCGCAGCCATTCTCATGGGTGCCGTCGTGCGAGACCTCTATACCGGCGGCCCGATGCTCACCATGATGGCCCGAGTCTCGTTGATTAGCTCGCTGGCGCCGATCATTGCGCCGATAATCGGTTCGCAGATCGTCACTGTGCTGCCTTGGCGCACGATCTTCCTTTTTCTGGTCATCTTTGACACCGCAGTCTGGTTGTCAGCCTTCAGGTTCCTGATCGAGACCTTGCATAGAGACGACCGTCGCACATCAGGTGTGAAAGCAATTTTGTTGCGATTCAAGGCGGTTCTAGGTGACCGCATTTACGTCGGTTTACTGATCTTTTCGGTGTTGCAAATCGTCGCGCTTTTCGGCTATCTCAACACAGTTTCGTTTCTATACCAGGGCACGTATGGCCTCACCGCAGCTCAGTTTGGTTTAGTGTTCTCGATGAACTCGGTCGGCCTTTATCTAGGCACCCAGCTCTCTGCAAAATTGGGACGACTATTCAGCGCCGCCTGGGTTTTGATTTGTGCCGGCACACTTTTTGGGTTAGCTGGCGTTGCCCTGATCTTCGCCGGTCTGAGCCACGCAACGATTTGGGTCGTTGAACCTCTAGTTATGGTCTTCATTTTCAGCTTCGGTGCCTGCATACCGCTATTGGCGGCACTTAGTCTTGCCCAGCACCCGAACGAGGCTGGCACCGCCGCCTCTCTGATGGGTGTGCTGAACTTCGCGACAACCGCAGCGCTTTCGGGCTTCTATCCGCTGCTGGGCACCGGTTCACCTCTCGGCATGGGCATCCTGATTGCGATCAACTCATCCTTGGGTGTTCTGGCTTTATTTTTCGTAATGAAACCGAAAACCGTACCGCCGCTTCAGCAGTAGTGCTTAGGCTGAAGTCATGGCCAAAGTTCTTATTCTTCACGGATGGACGAATCGCCGTCAGCAGGGGCACTGGCAGCGTCATCTAGCAACCGCACTGCGCCAGCAGGGGCACATCGTTGCCTACCCTCAGTTTCCGAACACTGATGAACCAAAACTTGACGAGTGGCAAGAATTATTGGCTGCCGAACTAGACATCCTTGGCGAAATTGAATCGGGGGAGACCATTGTGATTGGCCACTCGCTCGGATGCATCAACTGGATTCAGGGTGCAGCCACCGGCCTCATCAAAACCCCGGTTGATCGCGTTCTTCTAGTGGCTCCTGCCGACCCACGAATGCTCGGCGAGGTCGAAGGCCTCAATGTTGAGCTGACCAACCCTGCGGTCGCATCGGCTCTGCACGCTTCGACCTCGAGCTTGACCGTCTTAGCGAGTGATAAAGATAAGTGGACCCCGCGCGGTATCAAGGTCACCTTCGGCGACCCTCTTGGCGTTGAGCCGGTGATCATCCCTGGAGCGGGCCATCTGTCTCTAGACGACGGCTTCGGCTATTGGCCGGGCGTTATCAACTGGGTAAATGACGCTTCGGCGGACCTCACCGAAGTCTAATTTCGCTTAAACCTCAGCCAATTTTCACTAGGCTGGCAGCATGAGAATTCTTTTGGTGGGTGCCGGTGGCGTCGGTGACGCGATCGTCAAAATTGCTGCTTCCCGTGACTTTTTCGACATCATGGTGGTGTCTGACTATGACTTCAGCCGTGCCGAAAAGAGCATCGAGTGGGTTCGAAACAAGTATGGAGCCGATAAGGCATCTAAGTTTCTAGCCGCCAAGATTGACGCCGGCAGCGCTGCCAACGTCTCAGAGTTGGCCAAGAACCACAACATCACCCATGTGCTGAACGCGGTCGAGCCTAAGTTCGTGCCGACTGTATTCTCAGGTGCTTTCACCGCCGGTGCTAACTATGTAGACATGGCGATGAGCCTTTCAGAAGCTCACGAATCTGACCCGTTCCACAAGCCGGGAATCAAGCTGGGGGATTCACAGTTCGCGGTTAGTGAGCAGTGGGAGCGCGCTGGCAAACTAGCGCTAGTCGGCATGGGCGTAGAGCCTGGCATGTCGAATGTTTTCGCTCGCTACGCCGCGGACAACCTCTTCAGTGAGATCGACGAGATCAGCGTCAAGGATGGTGGCAGCCTCGCCGTGTTCGATGACAATGGCAACGAAATCTTTGCTCCATCGTTCTCAATTTGGACCACGATTGAGGAGTGCCTCAACCCGCCGGTTATCTACGAACGCAACCGAGGTTGGTTCACTACCGAGCCGTTCAGCGAGCCCGAGATCTTCGAGTTCCCAGAGGGAATCGGTTCGGTCGAGTGTGTCAACGTTGAGCACGAAGAAGTAACCATGCTTCCGCGCCACCTCAACGCCAACCGTGTGACATTCAAGTATGGCTTGGGCAGCGAGTTCATCGGCGTGCTCAAGACTCTGCACAAGCTTGGGCTAGATGCCACTCGTCCGACTCGCGTTCGCTCGAACCAGGGTCCGGTTGATGTCTCGCCTCGCGATATGGTCGCGGCGGTGTTGCCAGACCCGGCCCACATTGGCCCGAAGATGACCGGAAAGACCTGTGCCGGCGTTCTGGTTACCGGTAAAGACAAGGATGGCAAGGACCGCGCCACCTACATCTATCACGTTGCCGACAACGCTCAGACTATGGCCGAGATTGAAGCACAGTGCGTGGTTGCTCAGACCGCCTTCAACCCGCTCATTGCTCTCGAGCTAATGGCTAAGGGCTTGTGGAAGGGTGCCGGCGTTGTCGGCCCTGAGGTCTTCGACCCGCAGCCTTTCCTTGACCTGATGTCGTCGTCAACCGGATACAACCAGCGCTGGGTAGCTCAGGAGCGCCTACCCGCCAGCCCGCTGCGTCACCCATAGCCGTTCATGAGCGTTTCTTCGAAAATATCCGCTCCTCAAAATTTTGACTACGACGTCGCAATCATAGGATCCGGCTTCGGCGGCTCGGTTTCGGCACTCCGTCTTACGCAAAAGGGTTATCGAGTTCTTGTCATCGAAGCCGGAGCTCGATTCGAGGACAAAGACTTTGCGAAGAATTCATTTGATCTAAAACGATTCCTTTTCTTCCCGCGCCTGGGCATGTTTGGAATCCAGCGAATCGATTTCTTGAAGAATGTCCTAGTCATGTCTGGAGCCGGCGTCGGCGGCGGCTCACTTGTGTACGCAAACACCCTTTATCGTCCGCCGGCCGAGTTTTATAAGACCGGATCTTGGGTTGGGCTCGAAGACTGGGAAAAAGTTCTTGCCCCGCACTATGCCGAGGCTGAGCGCATGTTGGGAGTTGCCAAAAACCCGTTCTTTAGCCCGGCCGACCTAATGGTCAAGCGCTCTGCTGATCGCCTAGGCTTTGGCGATACCTTTCAGATGGCTCCAGTCGGCATCACCTTTGCCCAAGATGGCCAAGAACCCGGCCAGGATGTCGGTGACCCGTATTTCGGAGGAGCTGGCCCTAAGCGCAACGCGTGCATCAACTGCGGCGAGTGTATGACCGGCTGCCGACACGGCGCCAAGAACACGCTGGTCAAGAACTACCTCTATTTAGCTGAGCAAGCTGCGCCCGGCAAGACCGTGGCCGAGGTTTGGCCACTAACACTGGTCAAAGAGATTCGTGACCTACCAAACGGCGGATTCGAACTCCCGCTTCAACGCGTCGCTCGCGGAGGTCACTCGGGTGTCATCCGTGCCGAACGCGTTATCGTTGCCGCCGGGGCGCTTGGCTCGGCAAAACTTCTGCAGCGCTCGCGGGCCGCCGGTTACCTAGCCGGAATAAGTGACAAGCTCGGCGAACTCAGCCGCACCAATAGCGAGAGTCTGCTCGGAGTTGTGGCAAGGGGCGACGAAAACGATTTCACGGCTGGGTCAGCCATCACCTCATCCGTGTTTCCGTCGGCCGACACCCACATCGAACCGGTTCGCTATGGCAAAGGCAGTGGCTTCATGGGTTTGTTGCAGAGCGTGCTGGCTTCATCCAAGACTGGCAAATCCCCGAACCCCGGTCGGCTTATCTGGGCCACTATGAAGAACTTGCACCGACTTCCGAGCTTCTACAACCTGCGCACATGGCCGGAGCGAACACTGATCTTGCTCGTGATGCAGGCTCGCGATAACTCGCTGTCTACTTATATGAAGCGTGGTCTATTTGGGCGAAAGCTCACATCCAAGCAGGGTTATGGTGAAGAAAACCCGAGCTGGGTGCCAAAGGGGCACGAAGTGGCCCGGGACATAGCTGCCGAGATCAACGGAACTCCAGGGGCCGTTGTCGGCGAGCCGTTCGGCATCCCACTAACCGCTCATTTCTTGGGTGGTGCTGTGATTGCTCGCGACGCCAGCGGCGGCGTAGTCGACAAGCATTTGAAGGTATTCGGTGTTCCCGGCATGTACATCACGGATGGTTCGACGCTTTCGGCAAACCCCGGAGTTAACCCGTCGCTATCTATCGCTGCTCAGGCTGAATGGGCTATGTCGCACTGGCCCGCAAAAGCCTAGCCTTTTGCTCGATGCCGAGACCCCAGTAGCAGCTACCGATAATCAGTGCTGCTCCGAGCCCGCCGATCCAGTTGAGTGACTCGCCGCCGAAGAGCATGGCGATGAAGACTGCCCAAATCGGCTCGGTTCCCTGCAGCAAAGCGATGCGCGAAGCCGAGGTGCGGCGAATTCCCCACATCATCGCAAAGAAACCGTACACGGTACACAGCAGAACCAAGAAGGCGAGCAATAGCCACTCTTGCGAGCCATAGTTACTTGCTGCATTCACGGTTCCCGGAGCATCAACCGCGAAAAAGATCAGCCCTGCCGTGAGGGTCTGAAAGATAGTCAGGTTGATTGTGGTCAGTTTTCGACCGGCAGTCAGGCTGCCCTGAACCACTTGATAGTAGGCGCGAAGTACAGCGGCACCAAACATTAGAGCATCGCCCCAGTTAGGTGACTGCAGGCCGTTGCCGCCGACCAAGAAAGCAACACCGACCACTGCGCCAAAGGCCGCGATGAAGAAGTTCTTTGGTAGCCAAAACTTGCGCACCCATCCCTCGAGAATCGGGGTGAAGATAATCGAGAGGCTGATGATTAAACCGGCATTGGTTGCCGAAGTCAGGTGGATTCCGTTGGTCTCGACCGTCATCACCGTGGCCAAGCCAACACCTACCGCAGAACCTACCCAGACGTCGGCCTTGCTGAATTTGATCGGGCGAATCGAACGAATTAATGCCAGGATAACCGCCGCGGCTGTAAAGCGAAGTGCCATCATTCCCCAGAGGCTGCCGGCTTCGGTCAGCTGCTTGGCGGCGAGATAGCTAGCGCCCCAAACGAAGGCCGCACCGAGCAGCAGGATGTCTACCTGCGCAGAGCGCGCGAAGGAAACCAGGCGATTCACTTCTTCACCAGAAAACGGTTGAAGCGGCCCTGCGCCACAGCTGCGCCAAGGATGATGACGAGAGCGCCGACCGGCTCATTCCAGCCGATGCTCTCATTCAGTAGAAGAACTCCTAGAAGCACGCCGACCACCGGGGTGAGGTAGGTGACCGCGCTGGCGATCGGGCTACCGACAGTGGCGAGTAGCTGGTAGTAGATGATGTAAGCGATGCCGGTTCCGACCGCGCCGAGGGCTAGCATTCCCAGAAGCGCCGGCAGGGTGATTGGCCCGGTCGTGAGTGGGCCGGCAAAGTAAAAAGGAAGCAAGGTCAGTGCCGAGGTGCTCACCTGACCGAAAACCGAAGTCTCCGCAGGAATCTTGAGCGGTTCGATGAACTTGCGAACGAATGGGCTTCCGAATCCATAGAAAGTGACCGCGAGCACGAGGGCCCCAACCGCAATCGGATCGTTTTCGCCAAAGCCGTTCCATACGCCCAGAACCACGAGAACGCCAATCAAGCCCACGCCTAAGCCGGCAAGCACCTGGGGCTTGGGCTTCTCGGCGCGGAACGCAATCAAAATCGCAAGCACGGTGAACACCGGGGTGCTGGCATTGAGAATGCTGGCTAGCGCGCTAGAAACGCGGGTCTCAGCGAAGCCGAATAGCACCGCCGGAACGCCGCTCATCAACAAACCGCCGATCCATAGCAGAAACCATTCTTTGGCAGTTTTTGGCAGCTGAATCTTGCGCACCGCAAGGATAATCAGCAGAACGATCGCACCGATGGCGGTTCTCAAAAACGCGATGCCAAGCGGCGGAAAGCTCTGTAGCGCGAGCATGATGAACAAAAACGAAGAGCCCCAGATGATTCCTAGAACTATGTAGTTCAGGATCCAGCTAGAGCTCTTCGTTGGGGTCATCCCAACAGTCTATTAGTGAGTTGAAGGTGCCTGTTCAACTTCTGAACGGTCGCCTGACCACAGGGTGTGGAAGGTGCCATCCATGTCGACGCGCTTGTAGGTGTGTGCACCGAAGAAGTCGCGCTGACCCTGAACTAGAGCAGCCGACAATCGTGGTGAACGCAAGCCGTCGTAGTAAGAAAGTGATGATGCAAACGCTGGAACCGGAATACCCGCAAGTGAAGCGTTTGCAACAACCTGGCGCCATGAAGTCACCGAGTTAGCCACGGCCTGCTTGAAGTAAGGGTCGAAGATCAGAGACTGAAGCTCTGGGTTATTGTCGTAAGCGTCGGCAATGCGGTTTAGGAACTGCGCACGGATGATGCAACCGCCGCGCCAGATCTTTGAAACTGCACCTAGGTTGATGTTCCAACCGTATTCCTTGGCTCCGGCGCGGATGGCGTCGAAGCCCTGTGCGTAAGCAACCAACTTTGAAGCGTAAAGTGCGCGGCGAACGTCTTCGACGAATGCTGCCTTGTCGGCAACGGTCCAGGCGGTTGCGTCCGCAGGTAGACCATCAACGGCTGCGCGCTGTGCTGCCTGTGATGAAAGCGAACGAGCGAACACTGCCTCGGCGATGCCCGAAACCGGGGTGCCAAGGTTTAGAGCGGTCTGAACAGTCCAGACGCCGGTGCCCTTCGAGCCAGCCTGGTCAAGGATGACGTCAACCAGCGGCTTGCCAGTCTTGGCGTCAACCTGCTTTAGAACCTCAGCGGTGATCTCGATTAGGAATGACTCAAGGTCGCCCTTGTTCCACTCGTTAAAGATGTCTGCGATCTCGGCTGGGCTGTAAGCGCCGGCCTGACGAAGGATGTCGTATGCCTCAGCGATTAGCTGCATGTCGGCGTACTCGATGCCGTTGTGGATCATCTTTACGAAGTGGCCAGCACCGTCGGTGCCAACGTGAGTAACGCAAGGCTCGCCCTCGGCGACAGCTGCGATTGAAGCAAGGATTGGGCCGAGGGTCTTGTAAGCCTCTGCTGAACCACCAGGCATGATCGAAGGACCCTTTAGAGCACCTTCCTCTCCGCCTGAGATGCCTGCGCCGACGAAGTTGATGCCCTTGGCCGAAACTTCTTTTTCACGACGAATGGTGTCGGTGAATAGTGCGTTACCACCGTCAACGATGATGTCACCCGGCTCGAAGCGCTCGGCTAGCTGTGAAATAACAGCGTCGGTACCCTTGCCGGCCTGAACCATGATGATTGCGGTGCGTGGCTTGGCTAGCGAAGCAACGAACTCGTCGATGGTTGCGCTGGCGATGAAGCCGGCCTCTGGGTGCTCGGCCATAAGAAGGTCGGTGCGCTCAACTGAGCGGTTGTAGATTGCAACGGTGTTGCCCTCACGGCTGGCCAGGTTGCGAGCCAAGTTTGAACCCATTACTGCGAGTCCGACGACTCCGATATTTGCTGATGCGGTCATGTTTTTCCTAAACCTCTTCATGAAGTGGGTAAGTGGGGAGTTTTTGACGAGTTGGCCATGAAAGATAGCTGGCTCTGTTCGCTCGTCATTGCGCGGACTTAGCTACAACAATATCGCAATTTCGCCAAGGTCGCGCGGTGAAACCGTTTGATTCACTTTATTGAGGCCGATTTAGCTTTTTCGGCGTACCTGGTGACGTGTGGGGCATGAGTAGTAACGTGGGCAACCGAGGCAGCTTGACCGCATGCGCGTGCCGCAAATCTGGCCGCTTCATTGGCCACATCACGGGCCGCCTCGTGGGCATCGAAGGCCGCCTTACGAACCTCGGTAACTCCGAGCTCACCCTTCATCCATGCGGTTAGAGCTTCGAGTGCCTTGCGCGGTCTCGGGTCGTCGGGTTCGATGCGCTCAAATATTGGCAGCACGGCCTTGGCCTCAGCCAGCGCGGTCTCGGCGGCAATTAGGTGGTCGGTGTCGGTGAATGACATAAGAAATGGACGCTCAGCCAGCGGTCTAGGCGGCTAAGCCCGGAAATGCTGATGAGATCGCCGAGATTACGGTCGAAATACCGATCGCGAGCAACAGCAGGCCGAAGATACGAGTGACCACCATCAAGCCGTTTTCACCTAGCATGTGTTCGACGGGTTCGGCGGCGAGCAGCAAGATTCCGGTTAGCGCCGAAAGCGCAAGGATGATTACCATGTTCGAAATCTGCACGATGCCGTTGGCGTTGTTGCCTAGGGCGATCACAGTTGCGATAGCGCCTGGGCCGGCCATCATCGGAATCGCTAGTGGCACTACAGCGGCTCCTGCCGGCGCGGCCTTGACCTCACGAGGCTTCTTGCCCATCACCATCGACCAGCCGTAGGCGCAGATCACAAAAGCGCCTGCGATTCTGAACGAGTTCATATCGATGCTGAGCGAGCGCAAAATAATGTCGCCTAAGAAGTAGGCGATGATGAGGGTTAGGCCCGCGACTGCGGCCGTTTTAAGTGCGGTGATGCGACGTTGAGTCTTGGTCATCTCGCTAGTTAGATTCAAGAACACCGGCAAGGATGTGATTGGGCTGACGATCGCAAAAAGTGCGATCAAAGTCGTAACGTCGCTGTTGAACTTCATGGCTTCAGTCTAGATTCTCGGGAATGACTCGACCGTGGGCTGGTTAACATTAACGAGTGGGGTAACCCACATTCGCAGCATTGCTCACCAAAGGCGTTTGGGCAGTCATTCTCAAAGGTCTCTGATGGCAAGTCTTTTATACAAACTCGGTCTGTTTTCTGCTCGCCGAGCCTGGGTCGTAATCACCACCTGGGTTTTGATTCTGGCAGCCGCCATCGCCGCATTCGTCAATTTTGGCGGCACCCTATCAACCTCGATGTCTTTACCGGGCACCCCATCCCAGGTAGTTATTGATGATCTGAAGAGTTCGTTTCCGGCAGCTTCGCGCGGCACGGGCCAGGTCGTATTGCACAAGACAGACGGCAAGCCGTTCAACGCTTTAGAACAGGCCCAAATTGATACCGCACTCCTCGGCCTCAAGTCGCTTGCTTGGGTAAGCGAAATCCAGAACCCGTTCAAGACTCAGGCCAGTCTTGACGAGAATCGTCAGAAGGTCACCGACGGTCAGGCCAAGCTTGCTTCGGCCCCGGCCGACCTTGCTGCCGCACAGAAGAAGCTAAACCTCGGCAAGAAGCAGTTGGCGGCAGCCAAGGCATCACTTGACGCCCAGGATGCCGCACTCGCCGTGCAGGCCAAGCAACTCGAAGATGCAATCGCGCAGATGCAGGCCAATAACGCGCCTCAGGACCAGATTTCGGCGATGATGGCCAACCAAAGTCAGTTGCTTGCCGGTCAAGCTCAAATCGCCGACGGGCAGACTCAGATCGCTAAAAACATGGTCGAGTTGCAGTCTGGTCAGGCCAAGATCGATGCCGGGCTTGCCTCGATTTCGAAGAACGCGGCCAAGCTAGACACCGCGGCTCAAATCATGGCTGCGATGCAGAACTTTAGAACCTTGTCGAACGACAAGCAGACTGCCTCGGCAATCGTGATGTTCAAGAAGCCACTCGGTGACATCGAAGAATCACAAAAAGCCGCGATCGTTTCACAGCTTTCTGATGCCAAGATTGCCAACGTTCAGGTTGAGTTCAGTCAAGAACTGACCAAGTCGATGCCAAAGATTGGTGGCCCTGCCGAAATCGCCGGCTTGGTCATCGCGGCCATCGTGCTTTTCGTGATGCTCGGAACTTTGCTGGCAGCCGGATTGCCGGTCTTTTCGGCTCTCATCGGCGTCGGCATATCGGCAATGGGTACGCTAGCCCTTTCATCCGTGCTCGACATGACCGCAACCACTCCAATGCTCGGTGTCATGCTTGGTCTCGCGGTGGGCATCGACTATTCGTTGTTCATTCTCAACCGCCACCGCCGTCAGCTTAAGACCGGCATCTCAGTGCGTGAATCGATTGCCTTAGCAAACGGAACCTCTGGCAACGCAGTCGTTTTCGCTGGCCTAACAGTCGTTATCGCCTTGATTGCTTTGAACCTCACCGGTGTCGGCTTCTTGGGTCTGATGGGCAGCGTCGGAGCGGTAGCAATCGGTGTTGCTGTTCTAATCGCCATCACTTTCACCCCTGCCATCATTTCACTGATGGGCATGCGCGTGCTCAACAAGCGGGAGCGTGCCAAGCTGGGCAACGCCGAGGCCGAAGCCGACGCCGAAACACCGAAGAATGCGACCCGCCCGGTTTGGGCAACCAAGCATCCGTGGGTTGCCATCGTGCTTTCGGTGGCTGTGCTCGTCATTGCCGCTCAGCCGATTGCCTCGATGCGACTCGGTCTTCCAGACGGTTCATCAGAGCCGGTTAGCTCTACGCAATACAAGTCGTTCACACTCGCGGCAAAGGCCTTCGGCGCCGGCGTTAACGGACCGCTAGTGACTGTTGCCACCATCGACAAGACTCTAACCTCGCAGGAGAAGCTCGATTTCGAGGCAAATATCGCGACTCGCATCATGAAGCTCGACAGCGTTAGCTCGGTCGTGCCGGCCGCGGTATCAAAAGATGGCAAAAAGTTCTTGTTTGAAGTCATCCCGGTTGAAGGCCCGGCGAGTGCGTCAACCGAAAAGTTGGTGTTTGCTCTTCGCGATCTAACCGGCGAAACCCAGAGCAAGTATGGAGCGACCCTCGGTGTCACCGGTGCCGCTGCGGCCAACATAGACATCTCGAAGAAGCTCGGCGATGCATTGCCTCTCTACCTCGGCACCGTGCTCATTCTTTCGCTGATCTTGCTAATTCTCGTTTTCCGTTCAATCTTGATTCCGTTGATCGCGAGTGCCGGTTTCTTGCTGACTGTCTTCGCTACCCTGGGTGCCGCCACCGCGGTGTTCCAGTGGGGTTGGATGGGGCAGGTCTTCGACATTCACGACCCGGGGCCAATCATGAGCTTTGTGCCGACAATCATCATCGGTGTGGTCTTTGGCCTAGCGATGGACTACCAGTTGTTCCTCGGTTCCGGAATGCGTGAGGCATACGTGCACGGTAAATCAGCAAAGGATGCGGTGAACTTCGGAATCCACTTGAGCCGCCCTGTGGTCATCGCGGCCGCAATCATCATGGTGACAGTATTCGGAGGCTTCGCGTTCTCTGAATTAACCACCGTTCGCCCGATTGGATTTGGCCTTGCCGTCGGTGTGCTCTTCGATGCTTTCTTGGTGCGTCTGGTGCTCATCCCAGCCCTTATGACGCTTCTCGGCAATGCCGCTTGGTGGATGCCGAAGTGGCTCGACCGAATCTTGCCAGACGTCGATGTTGAGGGAGCGGCCCTAGAGCACAAGGCACTCAGTACGTCGCGCTAGTGGAATGAAAGTAACCTTGAGAGTGTTGTTTATTAATTGGGGAGATTTTTCGAGACCCTCGAGCGTGCTTAAGCAAATGTAAGGATAAAGATGTCTAGCGAAGCCAAATGCCCATACACCGGCTCTACCAGCGAAGTTACCGGAACCTCAAATAATGACTGGTGGCCAAATCAGTTCAATGTTGACGGGCTCTTGCATAACTCTCCGAAGAGTAACCCGATGGGCGAAGACTTTGACTACGCAAAAGAGTTCGCATCAATTGACTTGAACAAACTCAAGAGCGAAATCAATGCTCTCATGACGACTTCTCAAGACTGGTGGCCTGCCGACTACGGTCACTATGGACCGTTATTTATTCGTATGGCCTGGCACAGCGCCGGCACCTATCGAGTTTCTGACGGGCGCGGCGGTGCTGGTCAAGGTTTACAGCGATTTGCGCCTCTAAACAGCTGGCCTGACAACGTAAACCTTGACAAGGCTCGTCGCTTGCTATGGCCTATCAAGCAGGCCTATGGAAAGAAGATTTCATGGGCCGACCTCATGATCCTTGCTGGTAACTGCGCGCTCGAGTCCATGGGTCTAAAAACCTTCGGTTTCGGCGGTGGGCGCGCTGATGTCTGGGAACCAGACAACACATATTGGGGTTCAGAGACCGAGTGGCTAGCGAACAAGCGTTACTCGGGTGATCGCGATCTTGAGAATCCGTTGGCTGCAGTGCAGATGGGTCTTATTTACGTTAACCCTGAGGGTCCGGATGGAAACCCAGACATACTGGCTTCTGCAAAGGACATCCGCGAAACCTTTAAGCGCATGGCCATGAACGATGAAGAAACCGTGGCATTGATTGCCGGCGGTCACACGTTCGGAAAGGCTCACGGAGCCGCAAATCCTGATGCACACGTAGGGCCAGAGCCGGAGGCGGCGCCGCTAGAGGCGATGGGTCTTGGTTGGTCGAACAGCTTTGGCACCGGTGCCGGTGCGAGCACAATTAGCAGCGGGCTCGAAGGCGCATGGACTCCAACGCCTACCACTTGGGATAATTCCTATTTCGAAACGCTATTTGGTTATGAGTGGGAGCAGAGCAAGAGCCCAGCCGGAGCTACCCAGTGGGTTCCAAAAGACGGTGCAGCTGCTGATGCTGTACCCGATGCGCACATTGCAGGTAAGAAACATGCACCAATCATGTTCACCACTGACTTGGCGCTTCGCTACGACCCAATTTACGAGGGTATTTCACGCAAGTTTTTGAACGACGCCGATGCATTTGCGGACGCATTTGCACGTGCCTGGTTCAAGTTGACCCATCGAGACATGGGTCCACTTGCTCGCTACATCGGAAGCGAAGTTCCGGCTGAAGTTCTAATCTGGCAAGATCCTCTACCGAAGCTGAACCACAAGTTGCCTAGCCCGGCTGATCTTGAGGGCATCAAGGCGCTGATTTTGGAGTCTGGTTTGACTGTTAGCCAGTTGGTTTCAACTGCTTGGGCTGCGGCCTCGACTTATCGTGATTCAGACAAACGCGGTGGCGCTAATGGTGCTCGAATCCGACTCGAGCCTCAGCGAAGCTGGGAGGCTAATAGCCCAACCGACCTAGCCGGAGTGTTGAGTGTACTCGAAGAAATTCAGGCGCGATTCAATAGCTCAAGTTCATCGGCTCAGATTTCGCTCGCAGACCTGATTGTTTTTGCCGGTGGAATTGCCGTTGAAATGGCTGCTGAAAATGCCGGAGTTGCTGCAAAGGTTCCGTTCTTAGGTGGTCGCACCGACGCAACCCAGGAGCACACTGATGTTGAGTCATTCGAGAATTTGAAGCCAATGGCTGATGGTTTCCGAAACTACGCCAGCAAGGGTCACGGCCCGATTGCCGAACGACTTCTAATCGACAAGGCTTCCCAGTTGGCGCTAACCCCTCCTGAGATGACAGTGCTGATCGGTGGATTGCGTGTACTTGGCGCCAACACTGGCGGCTCTAAAGTCGGAGTTTTCACCGACAAAACAGGGCAGCTCACCAACGACTTCTTTGTCAATGTGCTCGACCTTTCGAACGAATGGCATGCCCAGTCACCAGAGGGTGCCCTGTTTGATGCGCGTGATCGCAAGACTGGAGCAGTTAAGTTCACAGGTAGTCGCGTGGATTTGGTGTTCGGTTCGAACTCGGTTCTGCGAGCACTCGCTGAGGTATACGCTTCTGCAGATGCAAAGGTGAAGTTTGTTGAAGACTTTATTGCGGCCTGGCACAAGGTCATGATGTTAGACCGATTTGAAGTCTAAAAAATTTGAAAAGGCCCTCGATAACGGGGGCCTTTTCCCTTTTGAGTACCATTGAAATACGATGACTGATCCACTGCTTTACTACCCTGACGACCTGCCGGTGAGTCAGCGCAGGGATGAGATCCTCGAGGCAATTCGAAACCACCAAGTGGTGGTCATCGCGGGTGCCACCGGTTCGGGTAAAACCACCCAGTTGCCGAAGATGTGCCTCGAACTAGGTCGTACCAGCATCGCTCACACCCAGCCTCGACGCATCGCCGCGCGTGCCGTTGCCGAGCGCATCAGCGAAGAGCTAAAGGTCGAGCTAGGTGGCCTGGTCGGTTATCAGGTTCGCTTCACCGATAAGGTCAGCGCCGAAACCAAGGTCAAGGTGATGACCGACGGTATCTTGCTCAATGCGATGCAACGCCACCGCAACCTCGAGCAGTACGACACCATCATCATCGACGAGGCTCACGAACGCAGCCTCAACATCGACTTCTTGCTCGGCTATCTAAAGCAGCTCTTGCCGAAGCGCCCCGACCTCAAGGTGATTGTCACCTCGGCGACCATCGACCCGGAGTCTTTCAGCAAGCACTTCAACGATGCCCCGATAATCGAGGTATCCGGCCGCACCTTCCCAATCGAGGTTCGCTACCGTCCAACCGCGCGCGAAGCTCACGATGATACCGACCCGGATGAAGAAACCACCGCATCCGACTACATCGATGGAATCATCAAGGCTCTCAAAGAACTCGAGGGTGAGGCCGAGGGCGACACACTTGTTTTCTTGTCTGGTGAGTCAGAGATTCGTGACGCCCAGGATGCAATTGCCGGAAGCATCACTAGCGGTGTGCTCAACAAAAACACCGAGGTACTTCCGCTCTATGGCCGACTAAGCGCGGCCGAACAGCACCTGGTCTTTCAGCCGAGCAAGATCGCCGGTTTGCGCAGGCGCATCATCCTGGCGACGAACGTGGCTGAGACCAGCCTTACGATTCCGAACATTAAGTATGTGATCGACGCCGGAACCGCTCGTATCTCGCGCTATAGCCCGAAGGCCAAGGTTCAACGCCTGCCGATCGAAGCAATTTCACAGGCCAGTGCCAACCAACGTGCCGGTCGAACCGGTCGAACCAGCCCCGGTATTGTCATTCGCCTGTACGCCGAAGACGACTTCGAGTCGCGCCCCGAGTTCACCGACCCAGAAATTTTGCGTACCAACCTCGCCTCGGTGATTCTGCAGGCGGCAAACCTCGGGCTCGGCGACATCACCCAGTTTCCGTTCATCCAGCCGCCCGACCAACGTGGCGTCAAGGATGGTCTAGGCCTACTCGCCGAACTAGGTGCGGTCGAGGACGCCAAGGGCAAGACGGTTCGCCTGACGCCGGTGGGTAAGAACCTTGCCCGCCTGCCGATCGAACCGCGCTTCGCCCGAATGCTGCTAGAGGCCAAGAAGCAAGACCTCGTTCGCGAGGTGCTGATCATCGTGGCCGGGCTGACCATTCAGGATCCGCGTGAACGCCCGTTGGCAAAGCGCCCGCAGGCCGACCAAATGCACCTGCGCTTTGCCGACCCAACCAGCGACTTTTTGAGCCTGCTCAACCTCTGGAACTACATCGAAGAGCAGCAGCAGAAGCTGTCATCCTCGGCGTTTAGACGGCTCTGCAAAAACGAGTTCTTGAACTACCTGCGAGTGCGCGAATGGCAAGACCTGATTCGCCAGCTTCGCTCGGTGGCCAAGCCGCTGGGCATCATCCCGGGCAACCCAAAGATCGACCCGGATGGTATTCACAAGTGCCTGCTTTCGGGCATGCTGAGCCAGATCGGTTTGCGCCAGCTCAGCGAAAAAAAGGGTGCCGACCTAGCCAAGAGCGGCAAGCCTGGCGCTAACAAAGGCCCCGGCGAGTACCTAGGTTCGAACGGCAAGAAGTTTGTGATTTTCCCCGGCTCGACCATGGCCAAGAAGCCGACCGCAGCCATCATGACGGCCGAACTGGTCGAAACTAGCCGGCTATTCGCCAGGATGAACGCCGCCATCGACCCGGCTTGGGCCGAGGTGCTCGCCGGAGACCTGTGCAAGCGCAGTTATAGCGAACCGCACTGGGAGAAGACCCAGGGTTCGGTAGTTGCCTACGAGCGCGTGATGCTGTTTGGTGTGCCAATCGTGGTCTCGCGTCGCATGCAGTATTCGCGACTCGACCCGGAGCTATGTCGAGAGCTTTTCGTGCGCCATGCCTTGGTGCAGGGCGAGTGGGATTCGAAGCAGCAGTTTGACCGAGCCAACCGCTCACTCATGAAGCAGCTAGAGGCCGAGGCCGATCGTGCCCGAAAGCCGCAACACTCTCCAGACGAAGACGACGCCTACCGCTTTTACCTCTCGCGCATCCCGGCAGAGGTTTTTTCGACCCGAACCTTTGAGGGGTGGTGGCGCAAGGCCAAGAACGAGACGCCAAATCTACTGACCATGACTCGCGAAGATCTGCTCGGAGAGCAGATCGCCGCTCCGGACGAACACGATCACCCGACCGAGTGGTCATACAACGGTCAGAAGTTGAAGTTGCGCTATCGCTTCGACCCATCGGCCACGGATGACGGCGTCTCGGTAGATGTTCCGCTGCCAATTCTGGCCAGCTTGGCTGCCGACCATTTCGAGTGGTTGGTGCCGGGCATGCGCCTCGAACTGATCACCGAACTGATTCGCAGCCTGCCGAAGGCCCTGCGCAAGAATGTTGTGCCGGCTGCCGACTGGGCGGCCAAGGCGCTCGCGCAGCTGCCAGAGGAGCCAAATGGCAACATCCTGGTTGTCTTGGCAAAGACGCTTCAGCAACTGAGCGGAACCAAAATGTCGGCCGAAGACTTCGATGTCTCGCGCCTGCCTAACTCGCTGCGAATGACTTACCGTCCGCTCGATGCCGCCGGTCGCCCGCTGGGCTTGAGCGTCGATCTGGCGGCGTTGCAGGCCAAGTTCTCGGAGAGTGGCCGTGGAGCGGTGGCCAAGGTAGTCGAAAAGATGCATTCGCCGATCGAACGAGACGGGCTTACATCCTGGGATTTCGACAAGCTCGAGCAGAGCGTCGAGAGCAAGCACGGCGGCAACCTGGTTCGGGCCTTTCCGGCGCTGGTTGCTCAGCCTAACGGTTCGGTAGACATCAGGTTGTTCTCGACCGAATCCGAACAAGTGCGTCATCACCGCAGGGGAGTTGTCGCCCTCGTGAAGGCAGCGATTGCAACCCCGGCCAAGTATGTCGAATCACATCTTTCACAAAACGAAAAGCTCGCTATTGCCGGTTTGGATTACAAGAATTTCGGCGCGTTCATCGATGATGTGATTCTCGCCGTAGCCGATAGCGAACTACAAAAAGCAGAGGCCGACGGGCTGATTTTCACCAGGGCAGAGTTTGAGTCGGTGCGTGACGCAGTCTCGGCAACCATCGTTGAGTCGGCTTTTGCCACCGCCACCTTGGTCACCAAGGTAGCCGGGGCGGCCCGTGATGCTAACAAGGCAATTTCTTCGGTCAACGGTTTCGATTTCCTGTCGGTGCTCTCGGCCGAAAAGCAGCACGTCGTTGAGCTGCTCGAACCAAACTTCGTGAGCCGTGCCGGGCTGGGGCGCTTGCCGCGCATCCTGGTTTATTTGCAGGCAATCAAGCAGCGAATTGAGAAAATGGTCGAAAACCCGACCCGTGATCGAACCGCCTCGCTCGAGCTCGACCAGGCTATCGGGCTCTACGTTTTCGCCGGTGGCAAGTTCCCGCTGGCGACAGACTCACCAGCAAAGCTCGAATCGGCGCGTTGGTTGATTGAAGAGCTTAGAGTTAGCCTGTTCGCCCAGTCTCTCGGTACTGCAGAATCTGTGTCTGTTCAGCGAATCAAAAAAGCTTTGGGATAGGCCTGAATTTATGAGTATCAAAAAACGCCAAACTGCCACGCTCTCGCTGATTGCGTCGCTTGGCCCGTTCCAGTTCGATACCTACTTGCCGGCGCTTCCGGCTCTGATGCTGTTTATGCACACTACCGACACGATGGTGCAGCTCACTATCACCGCGAGCTTGCTAGGTATGGCCTCTGGTCAGCTTTTCGTTGGTCCCTTGATTGATGCGCTCGGCCGTCGTCGCCCACTCTTGATTGCACTTTCGGTGTTCGTCCTTGCCTCGATTGGCTGCCTCACCGCAACCGACGTGACTTGGATGATTGTTGCCCGATTCATCCTTGGTTTCTCTGCCGCCGGTGGTTTTGTGATCAACAACGCGTTCATTCGTGACATCGCGACCGGCGGAAATGCCTCGCGACTCTATTCGACTCAGGCCGCGATTTCGAGTCTGGCTCCGGTTATCGCTCCGCTTGTCGGTGGACAGTTGCTGTTGCTAGGCGACTGGCACGTGGTGTTCATCTTCCTGACCATCATGGGTGCCGCCGTGCTCGGCATGGCTGCCTGGTTGATGCCAGAGACCTTGCCGGTCGAGAAGCGCAGCCAGTTGAGTTTCAAAGCGACCTTTGGTGCCTGGGGTGGCATCTTGAGAGACAAACGCTTCGTCGCTCTGGCGGTTACCGGTGGCCTGCTTTTCGGTCAGGTTTGTGTCTTCATTTCCGGTGCGCCTTTCGCACTCGAGGGCGGCTTTCACCTTACAGCTACCGAATACACCTTCGCGTTCGCCGCGGTCACCATCGTCATGTTCTCGGCCAACACCATTAACCGTTCGCTCTTGAAGCGATTTGCCAGCGTCAGCCTGCTTCGCTACGGTCTAAGCCAGGCAATCTTCGCCGCACTTTTCATGACCACCCTGAATCTTCTGAACATCCACACGTTGCCGCTTTCGATCGTGGGATTTGCGCTGTCGATCTCGGCGATGGGTTTCTGTATGGCGAACATCATGGGACTCGCAATGCGTGACCATGGCGAACGTGCCGGAACCGCGGCTGGACTGATTGGTTTCAGCAACTCGATCGGTGGCGCTATCGCCGCCCCGCTTACCAGCCTGATTTTTGGCCTCGACATCGTTGGCGTGACCCTATTCATGTCGATTCTTTTGGTCACCGCGGCTGTCGTAGGTTTGCTTGGTACGCGCAAAGAGAAAGCCGTACTTCACTAGCATCCGTGGCGGTTATGCGAGACTTTTAAGATGACTTCAATCTCCGCCACCGTCGCCGCGCTTGTTCCACACCCACTCGATTTCGTCGAGGTAGCCGTGCTCGAACGTGACGGCCTTGTCGAATCTCGTCACCGAGGCATTGCGGCTTTGACCGGCCCGGATGGCAAGCTAGTCGACCACCTCGGTGTTGCAAAGCGTCTAATTTTTCCACGCAGTTCGGTCAAGCCACTTCAATTGGTTGCCATGCGTCGCGCCGGTCTGGATTTAGTCGGGGAAGAGCTTGCGATTTGCGCGGGAAGTCACCACGGCACCGGCCGACACATTGCCCTGGTCGACGGCATTCTTGCCGGAGTTGGCTTGGATGAAAACGCCTTGCAGTGCCCACCGGCTTGGCCTGGCAACCCGGCCGCGCGCGCGGAGGCCGCTGGCGAATCTAAGGCAGCATTCAACTGCTCGGGAAAGCACGCCGGTTTCATCGCCGCCTCGAAGGCCGCCGGCTGGGATGTAAATACCTACCTTGACGCCGATCACCCGCTGCAGAAATCGGTCGAAGAAGTTCTCGTTGAGTTCTCGGGCGAACCAATCCTGCACTCAACCGTTGATGGTTGCGGTGCCCCGCTACACACCATCACCGTCGAGGGTTTGGCTCGTGCAGTCGGCAAGTTTGCGGCCACCGAAACCGAGATCGCCGAGGCGATGCTCGCGAATCCTTGGGCGGTCGGCGATGAGAGGTCTCCTGACGCCATCATCATGCGCCACGGAATGGTTGCCAAACTCGGCGCCGAAGGTGTCTTCGTGATCGGTCTCAAGTCGGGCCACGGCGTTGCCGTGAAAATTGCCGACGGCTCGCTTCGCGCCGCACCACTGGTTGCCTTGCGCCTGCTAAATCGCAACGGTTTGCTAGATGACCAGACTTTTGCCGAGTTGCACGCGGCCTTAACCGTGAAGTCAATGGGTGGCGCCGACGTGCTGGGCGAGCTAAGGGCGCTTTAGCGTAGTCTGCTTTTATGAGCGATTTGAATGAAGTTGGTGCAAACGACGGCTGGCGCTGCTGGTTGTGTGACGCTGCGGTAGACCCTGATGCCTCGACCAACTCAGACCTCGGCCCAAGCATCGATAACTACGCCGCCGCCAAGGCAAAGAAGGGTTCGGCAGTAACCGAACGCTTGGCTCACCGCGCCTGCAACACCATGAAGGGCAAGATCGCTCCGGTGGTTCCTTGGTCACCGGATTTGTTCGTTGTCGACCCAGCGCCAATCTTCGAATCAGTTGAGCGTCTCAGCCGTAAGGGTGGCCGTGAGATCGTTGCGCGTTGCCCATCTCAGGCCGATGCCGAGCAGGCGGCCGAGTGGTTGCTGGATCGCCTGTCGCGCTTCGCGCCAGAAATGTCTTTTGAAACCCAGATCACTTCGGGTGGCGGGCAGTATATGCTCGCGCTTCGCGCCTAGTACTCGCCCTTAATCACAAAGAAACTGCCGCGAATTTCGCCGGCTAGCTTCGACTTCTGGCGGGCGAATTTAAACTTGGATGCGAGTTCATCCGGCACATCCATGCCCATCGAAAGTTTGAAACCAACAGCGCGCTTGCCCCCGGGCTCGAGAGCGTAAAGCACGTTGACAGCGAGCCCGCTTTCATAGAAAACATAGGTCCAGCGAACCCCATCGATTAACATTTCGGTTGCTTCGAGCGGCTTCGATGAGATCTGGATGTCGCGCTCAAGCAGTACCTTGGCAACGTAATCGACCAAGTCTTTGACCTTTCCGGCGGACTCGGTTGTGAAGGTGATGCCATATTTGTTCTTGAAATAGCGAGCCTCATTTGCCCGCAAACCGGCAAGTGAATGCGCTACTGGAGATGTTTCCAAACCTGCAGTAGAAACATTTTCAAAATCCACTGGTAAAGCCATCACTCACTCCTTGAGAACTCAGATGCTCGGCGCACCTGATCTGCAGTCAAAGTAACGCCTGTGTAGGTTGCAAACTGCAATGCCGCTTGGAGTGCGATGACTTCTGCGCCGGTTATTACCGTTTTACCTGCAGCTATGGCGGCTTTTATCAATGGGGTTTCAGCCGGAAAAGCGACAACATCGAAAACTGTAGTTGCTTCAGAGATAAGACTTTCGTCGAAGGATAATTCGGACTGATTTTCTCCAGCCATGCCAACCGGTGTTACGTTCACGATTACGTCAAAGGTCGCGCCAGAGGCTGCCAGCTCTTCGTCGATCTGATGGGCGAAACCATATTTGCTGGCCAGAGCAGAACCGGCCTCTCGGTTTCGAGCAACCAAAGTTAGTTTGTCGAAGCCGGCCGCCTTAAATGCTGCAACGACGGCTTTTGCCATTCCGCCAGAACCTCGAACCAAAACTGTCTGGTCGGTCGCGACCCGTCGCTCGCGAAGCAACTGCAATACGGCTTCAAAGTCTGTATTCGATGCGGTAAGCACGCCGTTATCGTTGACGACGGTATTCACCGATTCGATTGCGAGAGCCGAAGGCGCCATGACATCAACCATCGGAATGATCGCCTCTTTGAAAGGCATAGAAACTGAGCAGCCGCGAAAACCTAGCGCCCTCATCCCGCGAACTGCCCCTTCGAGGTCATTCGTGCTGAATGCCTTATACATAAAGTTGAGCCCCAGTTCGTCATACAAGAAGTTATGAAAACGAGTGCCCAAATTGCTTGGGCGAGCGGCTAGTGAAATGCAAACCTGCATGTCTTTATTTAGAATCGGCACTTTGCTATCATCCCACAGCTAGCCGTTGATGCGACCAATACCGAGCGCGTGCACCAGCGGGGCAATCGAAACCGAGAGCAGCACGTAACTCAGAGTCTGGTCGCGTGCACCGACCACGATGCCGCCAATCAGAAGACCCAGAAACAGCACGGATGAGGTTGCTCGGCGCACGCTCGAATCCAGGCTTCTGGTTCTGCGTTCGAGTTCTGGGTTTCGAACTACAAGTTCTCCGCGTTCGATGCGGCCGGTGATCTCGTCGAGGCGCATCGGCAGGCGGGCGAGGGTGTTGAGGGTCTTGAGTGCATCGTTGCCGAGGCGTTTGAGAACGCTAGAGCCGCCTCCGTTGAGCAAACTTCGGGCGAATGGGTCAACCGCATCCCAGATGTTGAAATCGCGGTTCAGTTCGCTGGTCACACCAGAGATCAGCGACAGTGCCCGGATCAAGAACAAGAAGTCGTTCGGCAGCTTGAATGGCAGTGTGCGAATCAGATCGCTGAACTGCAGGGCAAAGTCGCGAAGTTCGCGAGGGTCGGTCTGAATCAGCTCGCCCACGCGCACACCGCCGAAGCGGTCGAAGAGTTTCGAAACTGCATCCTCGAGAATCACCGAGTCGGCGGTCGGCAACAGCACGCCGAGTTTTTGGCAGGCGTTTACCCAAGCTCTCGCATCTCTCGAGGCCACGGCAAACAAGAAGCTCTGCAAATTGGCTCGCATCTCCGGGCTGATCTGGCCCATCATGCCGAAGTCGATGTAGGTCAGGGTGAAGTCGATGCCCGAATCTTCGTCAGCCTTTTTGATGAAGATGTTGCCAGGATGTGGGTCTGCGTGAAAGAAGCCGGTGACGAAGAACTGCTCGAAGGTAACCCGGGCGAGCTCGGCGGCCACCGCATTCGGGTCGATGCCTGCCTCGATCAGCGCATCGATGTCGTTGATCTTGATTGCGCTTACGTTGCTCAGGGTCAGAACTCGTCGGGCGCTGCGCTCCCAGATCACCGTTGGCGTGCCAATTCGAGCGTCACCGGCAAAGTCGGCGGCAAATCGCTCGAGGTTACCGGCCTCGTGAAGGTAGTTGACCTCTTCTAGGGTCGTGGTGGCGAACTCTTCGACGAGTGCCGGGGCATCGGTGCGACGAGAGACCAGCTTGACTCTTGATAGCCAGCCGCCAACCTTGCGTAGCGCCTTTAGGTCGACGTCAACGATGTCTTCGATGCCTGGGCGAAGCACCTTGATGATTACCGAGTCATAGCCGAGGTCGGCGGCTAGGCCGGCCGAAAGTTTGGCGCGATAGGCCTGACCGAGCGAAGCTGCCGCGATTGGGTCTTGGTCGATCTCGGCAAACGCCACCTCGACCGGCATGCCGAGTTCTGACTCGATTGACTTCGCAATTAGCTCAAACGGTTGCGGGGCGACTTCATCCTGGAGGCCAGACAATTCTCGAGTTACAGACTCGGGCAAAACGTCGAAGCGGGATGACAAAAACTGGCCAACCTTGACCATCAGGCCACCCAGATCGGCGGCTAGGTCGTGGAAGTTTCGAGCCATTCGAGTAAGGCGGCGAACGCGACCCCTCGCGCCGAGTTTGGCAAGACCCACCTGCGGCAACGCAAGCTCAAACCACCAGAGTTCGGCAAGCGCGAGCGACGCGAATCGAAGAATCCTTCGATAACGCGCTTTGAGGGCTGGGTCTTGGTTCAAGTTCTACTTTTCGGCGAGAATCGCGTGCATCTTGTCGCGAGTTTCGGCTAGCAAAACCGCGGCGGCCGCCTGCTGAGCCTTGGTTCCGGTCTTGGCCATGTCGAGCATCGCCGGGGCAAGCTTTTTCGCGGCGTCCCTGAACTCCGAGGTCAGGTTGATGCCGGCCATCGTGGCCACGTCGGCAAACGAGTTGAACTTGCGGCGCGACTCGTTGCCGGCGGTTGACTCGCTTGCGGCTGGCGCATCTTTCAGACGTGTCTTGCCGGCCTTGGTGATTGAGTAAACCTTGCGGTCGCCGTCAACCTTGCCGGTGGCTAGTTTTTCTGCGGTCAGCGCGGTCAGGGCTACTTGAATCTCGCCCGCGGTTGGGGTCCATGCTCCGGCGCTGGCCAGAGTCAAAACGCGCGTAATCTCGGTGGCATTTCTTGGCTCGTCGGCAATCGTCGAAAGAACCGCGTTCTGCACCATGGCTACATCTGGCTTGGTTACCGCGCTTGCGGCATCCTTGGCCCGGTCCTTGATTAGGCCGATAAGGTCGACGGCCAACTCGCGTAGGTCAATGTTCTTAGATGCGTTGCTCATCAATTTCCTCCGGTGCAGCTCGAGTGCTTCACAAGGGTCAAGCGGCTTCAGAGGTTTTTCATTCCGGCTAAGCCGAGGTGATATGGATTTCCTTGAACTTATCGAGATACCGAGTGGTCGATCCGTCGGCCAGTGGTTCATTCACCCAAACCAGGTTTGGTTCCCCGGCAAATTTCCAGGATGCAAGTTCCGGCAAAATACCCTTCAAGAAAGCCACGGTTTCAATCTCGGTGAGCTTCCTCGGCCGCGTGCACATCCTCGCCACGTTGGTAGGCGGCGGCATTCCAAACATCCGGGCCCCAAGAACGCCACTCGGCATAATCTTGCGGGCGCTTATAAATAATGGCCAGGCAGCCGATGACGTAGGGGATGACCAGATCCTCAAGAACCTCGAATGTGCCCTTGGCTTTTAGTTCGCCGACCAGGCGTTTCGCAAGCGCCTCAAAATCGGGGGCGAGTGGGCGAAGCGCGCCAGGGCTGAAAACGGGGTTGAGCGCCATGCGAAATTTGGTGTGGCGGGGAGGGTCTGCTTCGAGTGGAAGTTGGAGATAGTCGCGAACATCGCGATCTCCCAATAGGTCGCTCGAATAGGTTTCCCAGTCTCGAGCTGCTTCACGAACTTCGTTGTAACCGCGAATCTCTTTGCCCATAGCCCTATTCAATGGCTTCGGTCGAGGCTGGTCAAGCAATACCTCGGGTTTGCGTTGCTAAAGTATTGCTGAAGCCTTTTTATGTTAATAATTTTTATAGCTTCACTCCAATCAATAAATCGAAGAAAGTGAAGAAACATGAATAAGGAAAAGAAAGCTGAAAAGCTTCAAGAAATGAGCGAGTGGGTCGAACTTCGTGACTCCTGGACCAGAAAGCGTTTTGATTATCAGGAACGCTGGCACGGCTGGGCGTCACCGGTTGGCCTAGGCATTGGTTGCTTGCTTTTCTGTGCGGGATTGTTCCTGCTCAGCCTGGCATGGACAAACCTGGTCCGCTAATAATTGCAAAAGACCCCCGGCGTCAGTCGGGGGTCTTTTCTTTAATCTCTAGTTGATGGCTCTTACGTACTTCACGAACTCAGAAAGCTCAGCTACCGAGTCATAGAGTTTGCGAGCGGTTGCGTTGTGGTTCTGGGTTTCCCACCAAACTTTGCGCGATCCCTCTTCACGAGCGATTTCATCCAAGCTCAAAATCAGCGCTTTGCCGAAACCCTGGCCGCGAACCGACGGGTCGACAAACAGGTCTTCAAGGTAGAGGTCTTGGTTCTCTGCCCAGGTTGAGTGAGTGAAAGAAAAATGGGCGAGGCCAACTAGGCGACCATCGACCTCGGCAACCAGTCCGTTGAGTCCGTGCATGTCATCTAGTAGACGCTGCCAAGTTAGTTCGGTCTGCGCTTCACTGAGTTGGGTTTGGTAGAACTCGAGGTAACCGGCCCAGAGAGCATCCCAGCCGGCTCGATCTCCGGCGTTAACCGAGCGAATGACCGCGGTCATGATTAGCCCTGAACGTGCTCTGGGTTCATCCAGAACAGATCCCACAGGTGACCATCAAGGTCTTCGAAACCCCAGCTAAACATGAATCCCATGTCTTCGGCTTCGTTAACCTTGCGTGCTCCGAGAGAGTGGGCCTTGCTCGCCATGGCGATTACGTCATCTTTTGAGTCGCAACCAAAGCTAAAAATGGCTTCAGTAGTGCTGCTCGGCGCAATCGGCTTGTCGATGAAGGCCGAGAACTTCGCGTGTTCCACCAACATGACATAAACCTTGTCGTTCACGATCATGCAGGTCGAGGTTTCATCGGTGAATTGGGCGTTGAAGGTGAAGCCAAGTTCGGTGAAAAATTCGACCGACTTCTTGAGGCTAACTACTGGCAGGTTCACAAAGATTGAGTTCAGCATTCCCACAGTCTATGGAGTATTTGTTCGACGCATCGCTAGTCTTTGTGCATGAGTGATTTCGAAGTAATCAATGTTGGCGCACCTGACCTTTGGCGAGACTACTTCGGCGGCTTTCGCCCTGAAACATCTCGTTTCGGAAGGCGAGTAGTCGATCGAGAGTTGAACTCGAAATTCATCGGTCTAACCGTCAATGCCCTTGAGCCTGGCGAAGAAGCCGGCTATTGGCACACTCACTCAAAAGTCGAGGAGCTCTACGTTTTTATTACTGGCAAAGGCCAAATGGGCTTGGATGATCAGGTCATCGAAGTTGAAGCAGGATCGATCGTTCGTGTCGGGGTTGGTGTCGCAAGAACCTGGCGTGCTACTCCAGATAGCCCAGAGCAACTCCAATACCTCTGCATCAGAGCCGGTGGCGAGCCGGTTCCACACATCCCGGATGATGCCGAGCGCGACGAGGTAACACCACGCCCTTGGTAAACCTGTTCGATAGGCGGAGTTGGACATGTCCGTAATTCCAATGTTTCCGCTGGGCAGCATCCTGTTGCCCGCTATGCCGCTTTCGCTGCGCATCTTCGAAGAGCGTTATCTCAAACTGCTCGGTGACCTGATCACCGAGGATGAGCCCGAGTTCGGCGTTGTTCTGATTGAGCGAGGTGCCGAGGTTGGCGGGGGAGACAAGCGCCTAGAAATCGGCACCCTTGCCTCGGTCACCGACATCGGCACCTTGGATCAGTTCTATGGCATCGAATCGGTTGGTTATCAACGCTTTCGAGTGAACGCGTGGCTGCCAGACAATCCATACCCGATGGCCGATGTCGACTTCTTGCCAGATTTAATCTGGGATGACTCACTTATGCCGGCGCGCGTTCACCTAGAAACCAAGGTGCGCAATCTGTTGGCTATCGCGAGTGAATTTGGTGATCTTCAGTATGGTCCGGATACCGAACTAAGTGATGACCCTATGGATGCCTGTTGGCAGCTTGCTGGGATGCTGCCGGTCGGCGGGCTGGACCTGTTCGACCTGCTGCAGGCGCAATCGGCCGAGGAGTTAATCTCAAACACCTACGAGCTTGTTAATGCCCTGGGCGAGGCGCTCAAGAAAATGAGCTAGCTCGCCGCACGGGCCTTGCGGAGAATATGGGATTCGAACCCATGAGGGCTTGCACCCAACACGCTTTCCAAGCGTGCGCCATAGGCCACTAGGCGAATTCTCCTTGGAACCCTTCAAGTTTAGTCAGAAGCCGAGCAGTTCGATTTCGGCATGGGTTACTGAACCAACTTCTAGCCCATTCTTTTTTCGTACCTCGAGTTTGAGGGGCAGCTCGAAAACGCCAAGTTTCGAATCAGGAAAAATCGAAGTGCGCCAAACCACGGAGCCGATTCGAGCCTCAACCTTTAGCGATCCCCAGCCGTTGGTCAGTCCATCCGAGATTTCAAAAATGTCTGCTGAAATGTCTTTGGGCAAGGGGAGTAGGTAGAACTTCTCGTTGGCCGGCCAGAGACGAACTACGCCTTCGAATTCGATCTTCACCGCGTGCCCTTTCGTCTTTTCAATAGGCTAACTCAGCCGTTGGAGGCGAGGCTTCGAGTCGGCTAAACTTATCAAGGACTCCCCGTGCGGCGTCACCTCGGTTAACTCCCCCAGGATCGAAAGATAGCAAGGGTAGCTGGGCTCTGATGGGTGTGCGGGGAGTCTTCTAATATCGGCAAATTGTCAGCGATCGGGGATAGGCTCTAAACGTGGTTACCGCACTTTACCGACGTTATCGTCCAGAATCTTTTGCCGAGCTAATCGGGCAATCTCAGGTGACTGCACCCCTGATGACGGCGCTTCGCAACGACCGCGTAAACCACGCCTATCTTTTCTCTGGCCCACGTGGCTGCGGCAAGACAACTTCGGCTCGCATACTGGCTCGCTGCCTCAACTGTGCCGAGGGTCCAACCGACACTCCTTGCGGCAAGTGCCCAAGCTGCATCGAGCTTTCTCGCGATGGCGGTGGCTCTCTAGATGTCGTAGAAATTGACGCGGCCAGCCACAATGGTGTCGACGATGCACGCGACCTTCGAGAGCGCGCAATTTTCGCCCCCGCTCGCGACCGCTTCAAGATTTTCATCCTGGATGAGGCGCACATGGTCACCCCGCAGGGCTTCAACGCGCTGCTCAAGATCGTTGAAGAGCCGCCTGCCCACGTCAAGTTCATCTTCGCGACCACCGAACCTGAAAAGGTAATCGGCACCATTCGTTCGCGCACCCACCACTATCCGTTCCGTCTGGTGCCTCCGGCTCAGATGCTCGAGTACATGGAAGAACTTTGCAAGAGCGAGGGCGTTACCGTTGCCCCGGGTGTTTTGTCGCTCGTGGTTCGCTCGGGTGGCGGTTCGGTTCGTGACTCACTCTCGCTTCTTGACCAGCTAATCGCTGGTTCCGAAGAAGAGGCTGGTTCTGAATACGTGGTCACCTACGACCGCGCGGCCGCCTTGCTCGGTTTCACTCACACCAACCTTCTTGACGAAGTCACCGATGCTTTCGCATCCAAGAACTCGGCCGCGGTTTTCGCCAGCGTCGACAAGGTTATCCAAACCGGTCAGGACCCTCGCCGTTTCGTCGAAGACTTGCTCGAGCACCTTCGCGACCTCATCATCATGATTTCGGTTGGAGAAAATGCCAAGAACGTGCTTCGCGGTGTTCCTGCAGATGAGTTAGACAAAATGGCTAACCAGGCCGCTCGTTTCGGCTTGGCCGAGCTAACCCATGCCGCTGAAACCGTAAACCACGCGCTGACCGAAATGTCAGGTGCAACCAGCCCGAAGCTTCACCTCGAGTTGATGTGCGCCAAGGTTTTGGTTCCGTCAAGCGACCAAACCGAGGTCGGTTCTTTGGCTCGCATCGAGCGCCTCGAACGCCGCATCGGAATGGGCGGAGATGCTTCAGCCGCTGCGCCGACTCAGATCGCGGCTCCACCGGCTGCGCCCCCGGTTTCGGCTGCATCCGCGCCAGCGCCGGTTTCCGACCGCACCGAGCCAATCAAGACCGTAGCTCCGGCAGCTCCTGCTGCCCTCGGTGCCGTGACGCTCAACCAGGTTCGCGATGCCTGGTCCGATGTTTTGAGCAAGGTCAACAAGCAGTCAAAGTCTGCTTGGATGGTCGCCTTCTCACTAACCGTGGTTGACTTCGCAGACGAAATTCTTACCCTTAAGTTCTTGAGCCAGAACGACCTAGACGCATTCAAGAATGCCTCGGGAGCCAGCGACATCTTGCGCAAGGCAATCTTCGATGTGCTCGGTGTCCAGGTGAAGTTCAAGGCTCAGATCGACGCAACCCCGCCGACGCCGCCAGTCACGCCAACTGCAGCACCAGCCGCTGCGCCGAAGACTGCGCCAATCGCCGTCGTGCATACCGAATCTCCGGACGACGACGAACCTGAGCCTGAATACGACGAACCTGCTGTTCAGGTAGAGGCGCCAAAGGCCGCGGCACCAGCCGCCGAACCAGAGAAAACTCGCAATGGCATGGTCGACGAGTCGGCTCGCTACGGCGAATCGCTGCTTCGCGAGATGCTCGGCGCCGAGCCAATCGTTGACAAGAACGCTGGCAAGTAATGTACGAAGGCGTTGTTCAAGAACTCATCGACGAACTCGGTCGCTTGCCGGGCGTCGGCCCAAAGTCGGCTCAGCGAATCGCGTTCTACCTTCTTCAAGCCGACGATGACCAGGCGCAAAAGCTGGCTCAGGTGCTTATGGAAGTTAAAGAGCGCGTTCGATTCTGCGAGGTTTGCGGCAACGTAACCGAAGAAACCAAGTGCAACATCTGCCGAGATGCTCGACGCAACCGCACCGCAATCTGTGTGGTCGAAGAATCCAAGGATGTTCAGGCGATTGAGCGCACTCGCGAGTTCCGCGGCCTCTATCACGTGCTGGGTGGAGCCATCAGTCCGATCGAGGGTATCGGCCCCGATCAGCTGCGCATCAAAGAACTCATGGCTCGCCTCAGCGACACGGAGATTCAAGAGGTCATCATCGCCACCGACCCGAATCTAGAGGGCGAAGCGACCGCTACCTACCTAACCCGCATGCTCAGCCCGCTGGGCATCACCGTTTCGCGATTGGCTTCAGGGTTGCCAGTCGGTGGCGACCTCGAATATGCCGATGAAGTTACCCTGGGTCGCGCCTTTGAAGGTCGACGAATAGTCAAGTAGAATAAGGACTTCATGGCGAAACGTGCCTGAATCCTCACCGAAATCCTAGGAGTGCAATTTTGGCCCTTATCGTGCAAAAGTTTGGCGGATCATCTGTTGGAGATGCCGACAAGATTAAGCACGTTGCGCGCCGAGTAATTGAGACTCAAAAGGCCGGCAACCGGGTTGTCGTCGTTGTTTCGGCAATGGGTGACACCACCGATGAACTGCTAGATCTAGCCAACTCGGTAGCGGATGACCCATACCAGAGTCCTCGCGAACTAGACATGTTGCTCACCTCGGGTGAGCGTATCTCGATGTCGCTTTTGGCAATCGCCATCAACGCCCTAGGCGCAAAATCGCAGTCTTTCACCGGATCTCAGGCCGGTATCGTCACCGACAGTGTGCACGGTAACGCCCGCATCGCCGAGGTAACCCCAGAGCGCATCCGTGAATCTGTAGAGGCTGGCAACATCGCCATCGTCGCTGGTTTCCAGGGTTTCAACCGTGAGACCAAGGACATCACCACCCTTGGTCGCGGTGGTTCAGACACCACCGCTGTGGCGCTAGCCGCCGGTCTAGGTGCAGACCTCTGTGAGATTTACTCTGACGTTGACGGTGTTTACACCTCAGACCCACGCATGATCAAGGGCGCCAAGAAGCTAGACGCAATCGATGTCGAATCGATGCTTGAGTTAGCTGCCGCAGGCGCCAAGATTTTGCACATCCGTGCCGTTGAATTTGCTCGACGTCACAATGTTGACCTACGCGTTCGTTCAACATTTAGCACCGACCCAGGAACCATCGTTTATTCAGGAAAAGCAGGAGCAGGCATGGAAGAGTCAGTCGTATCAGGTGTAGCAGTCGACAAGGGCCAGACCAAGATTATGGTCATTGGTATTCCAGACGTTCCTGGTAAGGCTGCCGACCTATTCACCGTGGTTGCCGACGCTGGTGCGAACATCGACATGATCGTTCAGAACACCCCAACCGGTTCAGACGTGGTTGACGCAGTTAGTGACATCGGTTTCACCCTGCCAAAGTCAGACACCAAGAAGGTTGTTGCTGCGCTTGAGGCAAACAAGGCAAAGCTTGGCTTCCGCGTGGTTGAGGTTGACGAAGAGATCGGCAAGCTTTCGGTAGTTGGTGCCGGCATGCGCACCCACTCTGGCGTCTCGGCAACCCTGTTCTCGGCATTGGCTAAGGCAGGCATCAACATTGAGATGATCTCAACCTCTGAGATTCGCATTTCGGTGATTACCAGCGATGACCAGGTTGAG
>Ga0228702_1000282_pt1 | contig 41398 bp, 34 predicted proteins | sample McNCre217_Aug_MG_2_FD_178018 | JGI IMG/M metagenome (GOLD analysis project Ga0228702, IMG submission 178018) | Freshwater microbial communities from McNutts Creek, Athens, Georgia, United States - 20-17_Aug_MG | ecosystem: Environmental > Aquatic > Freshwater > Creek | place: USA: Georgia...
GTTAATAGCCTGAAGAATCTCTTCTGATAAACCTAAATCTTTGAATTGCATAAATACCAATAAATAATTGGCCTGTGCTCAGCAAAAAGAATTTTGGAAGGCCAATGGATGAACTGCTTAAGAAAAATATAGAGCGCAGTTAGAAATGTTACGAGCCTCTATTTTAGTCTATTAATGAATAGTTCGTTGGTTTCTATCACTTTTGTAGCTGATCAATCAGTTAAAATACATCCTCTTTAGACCCTGCTATTAAAGCTACTAGGCTTGATGGTAGATAAATCCCAGCAGTTGCTGGTAAGACTGCTGAAATCACATGATCATCCTTAACAATGTCACTTTGCGTCGCGGCGCAAAACTCATCCTTGATAAAGCCTCTGTTACCTTAAATCCAGCTGAAAAAGTTGGCTTAGTAGGGCGCAATGGGGCGGGTAAATCAACCTTATTTGCTTTGCTTAATGGCAGCTTGCATGAGGATGGTGGCGATTGTTCTATTCCTAAAGTTTGGCGTATGGCTCAAGTAGCCCAAAACATGCCAGAAACAGAGGAAACCGCTACAGAATTCGTGTTGGGTGGTGATACACGCTTACTTGAACTTAAAGCCGCTTTAGCAGTTGCTGAAGCAGCAGACGACGGCATGGCTATGGCTCATGCTTATACCGATTTAGCGGATGCGGGTGAACATGATGCTGTACCGAGAGCTCAAGCACTCATATTGGGGTTGGGCTTCAAAACTAGTGAGTTAGATCAGCCAGTTAACAGCTTCTCGGGTGGTTGGCGCATGCGCTTACAGTTGGCGCGTGCCTTGATGTGTCCATCAGATCTATTGTTGCTAGATGAACCAACCAACCACTTAGACTTAGATGCTCTAGTTTGGTTAGAGGCCTGGCTCAAGCGTTATACCGGCACCATGATTGTTATCAGCCACGATCGCGAATTCTTAGATGCTGTGACGAATGTCACTTTGCATATCGAGCATGCCAAGCTCAATCGTTATGGTGGCAACTACACCTCCTTTGAAATCATGCGTGCTCAGCAGTTAGAGCTTCAACAAGCTTCATTTACTAAACAACAAGAAAAAATTGCGCATCTGCAGAAATTCATCGACCGTTTCAAAGCTAAAGCTAGTAAAGCTAAGCAAGCACAAAGCCGAGTTAAAGCGCTTGAACGCATGGAAAAAATTGCACCGGTATTGGCGGATGCTGAATTTACCTTTGAATTTAAAGAACCGCAAAACTTACCTAACCCCATGTTGGCAATTAGTGATGGTGCCTTTGGTTACATGGTTGATGATCAAGAAAAGAAAATTATTGATGGGGTTAATAAATCAGTTTTGGCTGGGCAGCGCATTGGTATCTTAGGAGCCAATGGACAAGGTAAATCGACTTTGGTTAAAACCATTGCTAGAACCATGCCGCAACTATCTGGCACAGTAACAGAAGGCAAGGGTCTTAATATTGGTTACTTTGCCCAGCAAGAACTCGATGTCTTGCGCCCAGATGACAACCCGCTTGAACACATGATTCGTTTGGCCAAAGATCTAGGTCCTGAAGCGGGGCAATCTGGTAAAGAACAAGATCTTCGTAATTTCTTGGGAACTTTTAATTTCTCGGGAGATATGGTTAAGCAGGCAGTCGGCACCATGAGTGGTGGCGAAAAAGCGCGCTTGGTTTTAGCGATGATTGTTTGGCAACGTCCTAACTTGCTATTGCTAGATGAACCAACGAACCATTTAGATTTAGCAACCCGCGAAGCATTGGCGATGGCCTTGAACGAATTTGAAGGCACGGTCATGTTAGTTAGCCATGACAGGGCCTTATTAAGAGCTGTTTGTGATGAATTCTGGTTGGTAGGCCGTGGAGAAATCAAACCATTTGATGGTGATTTAGATGATTACCAACGCTACTTATTGGATGAGTCACGTCGTTTGCGTGAAGAAGCTAAATTAGAAGATCGTTTATCTTCCAATAATGCCGCAACAGAAAATTCTAATCAGACAGCTTTGGCAGTTACATCGGCAGCAACTGAAGCAACTACATTTTCAGAATTTGCAAATGTAGCCAAGCCTGTTGCAACCAGTTCGGCTCATCGTAAGTTAGATGCTCAGCGCCGACAGGAACTCAGTGCTAAAACAAAGCCAATTAAAAAACTCATTGAACAAGCAGATAAAAAAATAGTGGCGCTTCATACTGAAAAAACCACAATTGAAGCAAGCTTATGTACGCAGATTACGCCTGCGGAAATGGCTAGCTTGGGTCAACAGTTAAAGAAAGTTACTGAAGAACTAGAAACTCTAGAAATGCAATGGTTGGAGTGGGCCGCTGAGGTAGAAGCGATTGAAACTGCTGGTTTAGTGAATTAAAAGTAATTCGTATATCTGACAATTAAGCGGCTGTTCTCAAAATAACCATTTTTAGTTGTCATATCTTTACCCCATTGCAGGGTAAATTTGCCGACTGGGAACATCGCTACGGCGCTTAACTGATAACGTTGTACCTGCGTCATATCGTTATTCATGGCGCCATTAAAGCTAGTTTCACCGCCAACAGAATAAATGTAGTTACCTGCTACGCTATAGATCTTATTAAACTCATAGAGCAGGCCTGTTTGATAGGTATATAAATTCTGCTGCTTTAGAGAGCCGATAGCGCCTGTTATTGGGCTCTTAGATTCTGTATTTTCACCAAACCACACCACATCCACTGCCTGCATCCAATGCCATTGTCGTGCAGGGCTCATTTGGTAGCCAGCTTGAAGGGCAGTGGAATAGCGATTCTGTCCCACATTCATTAAACGGTCTTTTGAATAGCTGCCTGTTGGTGCTGTTAGATAAGCGCCAACTGCAAAGTAAGTATTGGTTTCTCGATTGGCATAAGGCCATATACCCGCAGCAACTGTTGTGTCACCAACACCAGAGTCACCAGGTAGGCCTGCTAACATTCCTTTAGGCGAGATAGATCCCGTGGGTGCTTGTATATAAGCGAAGGTGGGCAGACTCCCTAGCTCAAATGAGCGACCGTAGCGAACTAACACCTGCTCGGTATTGATCTTTGTATTAGGGTAGAGGGTTTGGTTGTTGCTGTAGTAAGCACCTTTTTCACTATTCCAATAAGACACCTGCATGATTTGGATATCTGGTTTGGGTGCTGTCACATCACCAGGTTGGAGATCGATGGCCCAAGCCATCTGGTGAGCTATGAGGCCAACCAAGATGAACCAGTTTTTATTGAGCAATCGTGCCATAACCTGATGTTTCTTATGCTTTTTATATGTAATTAATGCGGTAAGTCTTAATCATACCTGCATTTGCTCAAGGGCCTATGTCATCTTTCCCATGTTTGGTGCGTTAAATAGATAGGATGAATGCTTTATCATTCAAATGATTGGTTACACATAGTGAAAATCAAGATAAGACAAAAAGAGAACACAAGAGAAAAGGCAAGATATGAACAGAAATTTCAAAAGAATCAGCGTTGCTAGTTGCTTAGTTGTAGCAATGGTCGGTTGTGCTTCGACGCCTGTAGGTCCTAGCTTAACGGTGATGCCTGCTCCAGGTAAGCCTTTTGATGTATTCCAACAAGAAGATAAAGAGTGTCGTGCTTATGCACAAGGCTCTCTGGATAAAACAGCTGATGATGCTGCCGCACTTAGCACAGCGAAAACTGCTGTTGTAGGTGCTGCATTAGGTGCCTTAGCAGGTGCTGTAGCAGGTGGTGGTAATCATAAAGCTGCTGGTACAGGTGCTGCTGTCGGTATGGTAGGTGGTGCTGCTGTTGGCGCTTCACAAGGTAACGATACAGGCAAAGAAATCCAACGTCGTTATGACATCGCTTACCAACAATGTATGTATTCAAAAGGTAATCAGGTGCCAGGTTATTCCATTCAGAAACCAGCATCAGCTGTACCGCCTGTGATGGTTCCACCTCCACCACCAGAAAAGAAAAAGTAATTAAAAGTAATTCTTAGTTACTGACATAGTAAAAAGCCTCTCGCTAAAAATAAACGAGAGGCTTTTTTATGTTCACTTAAATCACTTTACTAATAAAACTATTACCGTAACTTCTCATTGATGAGATAACTTAGGTTGTTACCGGCGGATGTTCTTTTTCAAACTTGTGAGCAGTTTTTACAAACAAGGTCATTAATAAAGTTGCGGCAATGGCTAAGCTAGCACTATTAGCTAACCAAAACCCTCTGGCTCCTTGAATCATGGCAGGCACATTGCCCGTCACATTAAAACCTAAGAGATAGCCGCCACCTAAGCCGCCACCCCATAGTGATATGGCATAAATCCACATAGGAATAAATGCTACGCGGTAGCCGCGCAAAATAAATGCTGAGCAAACTTGAAGCGCATCAAACACTTGGTAAAACGCGATAAATAAAAATAAAGAAATCGCTGACTCTTTAACTGCTTCTGGTGGCGCGTAGAGATTGAGTAAGGGATATTTAAAGATCCATACAATCAAACCTACGGTAACGCATAAACAAGTTGTAAAAATCAGCGATGACCAAGCGACTTCTTTGGCCAAGGTTGGTTGATCTGCACCAATTGATTGTGCCACCAAGGTTGATGTAGCAATTGATAGGGAGAGGGGGAGCATATACAGCACCGTTCCTAAGTTAGCCACGATCTGATGGCCGGCCAAAGGTAGAGTACCTAACCTAGCAATAAACAAGGCCATAAAAGCAAAAGATGTCACTTCAATTAAATAACTGAGGCCGATGGGGGCACCTAACTTAAAGAGAGTCCAAAGCTTATGTAAATTAGGGAAACTAAATTGCTCATAAATACCAAAAGGCTGATAAAAACGACCGCGATAAATAATTAAACCTGCCGCAATCATCCAAGACCAGTTAATGATGAGTGTAGCGATGGCGCAACCTGGCGCTCCCATAGGCTCTAAACCTAAGCCACCGTAAATCAACCAAGCATTCAGAGGAATTTTTAAAAACAAACCGCTAATTTGTAACCAGGTGATCACCGTGGGTTTGGAGATGGCATTATGTAAAGCCACCATGACGCGCATGGCCATGCTGGCTGGTAAGCCCCATGCAACAATTTTCAAATATAAGATTGCTTTGGCTTCTACTTCAGGGGAGGCTTTAGCAATCGATAAAAATATTTCTGGGTTACTTAGAATCAATACACCCAAGATGCTCAAAGCCATAGATAGCCACCAACCCTGGCGTACCTCTTCACCAATCTCTGCATAGCGCTTAGCACCAAAGAGTTGACCTGCGATCGGAGCTAGAGCAGAAACTACGCCGGTTAAGCCTACATATACGCTGATGAACACCGACCCTGCTACCGCAAGTGCAGCTAAATCATCTGCCCCATAGCGTGCGACCATGGCCGTATCCATGACGCCAAAGGTAATCACTGCTAGTTGACCAATTAACAGGGGACCAGCAAGATTTATTAACTTAGGGATGTCGCGTTTTAGTCTAGCGATCATAGGCGCTAACTTTATACAAGCGTAAACGTTCAGCACGATCACCTGCGCGATGATCTTCCCATAGAAGCACTAATATTTGATTATTAATCTTGGCGCTTTCTTTAGCTTCTTTGGCTGAATGTGTGAGCCATAAATTGCAGCTCGCATCATCTTTAAATTTGATATTGGTGAAGTAAATAAAAGAAGCTAATTGCCCATCACCTACGTAGTTGCTATTGACGCAGTTGTAATCAGAAGGAATGGCTTTGACTAAGCGCTCTGCGACGGCGCGATAAGTTTTAGCGTAGTTAACAGTGGGCAACCATAAGGTCATCAGTAGCACCCAAGTTAAGGTGGTACCTGCAGCAGAAATGACCACGGCACGCCAAATAGCTTTGGGAGCACGCGAGGTTCTCCAGCGCACCACGCCAATCCATAAACCTGTAGCAATGAATGCCACCGCAACAGCGAACCAATTAAATTCTGGAATAAAGCCTGGTACTTGTCTGGCCACATTTTTTGCAAGACCTGCAGGAAACTGCGTCATCATCGCAAACCACATGAGCCAAATAAAGCCACCTACAATTGAGAAGGTGAGTAAAGCCAACCAATCAATAAAGCTGATCATGCTTCGTTTGATAATTGGCAGACTAAAGCATGCCCAAATGACAAGTGGTGGAATCGTAATGATTAAAGATTGCTCATTGAGAGCGACTTGATGCACTAGATAGGCGATTGTGCTAATGACAAGTCCCAGTGGTAGGGCCATATTAGGATTACGAATACCACCTAATGGGTAATTGGCCCCTTTACGCCAGAACCAAATGCTCCATAAAGCCAAAGGCCAAACGGGCCAGGAATACAGAGGCATATTTCTAGCCAAAAATCCTAGCGATTGATGAGATGGTGCAGATTGAATTAATTCGCTAGCCCACCATGTATGCCATGCATGGATGATTGCTTCAGAAGAGAGTCCAGAAATAAGCCAAAGGAATGGCCAAAGTACTAAACCTGATATGGCAATTAGCCAAGTCATACCTAACCAACGAATAGCTGGTTTTATTTCACAGATGAGGAGTGATAAAAGTAAACCAAAGAAAATAAAAACAAATGACCATAGTGAACCTGATAGTGCCAAGACAGCTAGGCCGGCGCCTGTCCAAAAACCACCTTGAATAGGTTTGTCTAAGCCACGCACTGTGCCATATAGCACCAAAGAGATAGCTGTTAATTGAGCTAGTGCAGGGGTCGTTTCATGAGCTCTCATGGCTAAGCCAACGCAAGCTAGAAAAATCATTAAGGCGCTATCAGCTAAGGTGCGGCCATAAGCTTTAGCGTTAGGTTGACCACCTAAGGCAAAAGTCATCGGTTGTACTTCAGGTCTTCTGCCTAATAGGTAGGTGGCATGCCAAATAGCGGCGCAGCTAAAGAAAAAGCACGCAGCTGAATAAAGACCTGCTGCATTAGTTGCGCCCACGAGTGGACCAAATAACTTAATCAGTAATCCGCCAATCCAATATGGCAGGGGTCCCGCTAATAAATCATCCCGACCTTGGATGTGAGGTAGTAACCAGTCTTGCCAAGATCCATGCGCCAAGGTCCACATAGCGCCAAAACCAGCGGCATCATCATTAATCCATGGATCGCGACCAAAAATGCCCATTAACCCATAAATGGCTGTAATTAACACCAACACATAGCGTGGTAGGGTCGATGTCGCAGCAGCGGTTAATTTGACAGATCTCATGGTGATTAAATTTTGATTCTTGTGCTGATTGGATGCAAGAAAAAAGGCAGCCTAAGCCGCCTTTTTTATGTCTAAAACTAGGTAAAAATTAAGCAGCTGTTTTGCCAGTTGCTTTTGAACCGAATTTTTGACGGAATTTCTCAACACGACCAGCTGTGTCCATAATCTTTTGAGTACCTGTGTAGAACGGGTGTGACTCAGAAGAAGTTTCAATCTTAGCTAATGGGTATTCGTTGCCGTCTTCCCACTTGATTGTTTCTTTAGTGTTGATCGTAGAACGTGTTTTGAAGCTGAAGTTGTTAGATACATCTAAGAAAACAACTTCTTTGTAATCTGGGTGAATGCCTGGTTTCATATCAAAAGTCCTTTAGCCTGGTAGCCGCCAATTCTTTGAATTGGTACTTGCCTGAATTAAAACGAAAATTATAGCAAAAAATACTCAATAAGAGCCTGTTTTAGGGGTGAAGTGCTAGAAAATCAAGCATTTACCCCTATTTTTATGGCTTAGCAGCTAATTTTTAGCCGCCGCGACGCATTAATTCGAAGAATTCAGCATTATTTTTAGTTGATTTCAACTTATCGACAATGAAGTTCATCGCTTCGATATCGTCCATATCGGAGATTAACTTACGCAAGACCCAAATCTTCTGTAGAAGTTCTGGCTTGATCAATAGTTCTTCACGACGTGTGCCTGACTTATTCAAGTTAATAGCAGGGTAGACGCGACGTTCAGCTAAACGACGCTCTAAGTGAACTTCCATATTGCCCGTGCCTTTGAACTCTTCATAAATCAAATCGTCCATACGGCTACCTGTTTCAATCAAGGCTGTAGCGATAATGGTTAAAGAGCCGCCTTCTTCGATATTACGTGCAGCACCGAAGAAACGTTTTGGTCTTTGTAGAGCATTCGCATCCACACCACCTGATAACACTTTGCCTGACGAAGGCACCACTGTGTTGTAGGCGCGTGCTAGACGTGTAATAGAGTCAAGAAGAATGATGACATCACGCTTCATTTCTACTAAGCGCTTAGCTTTCTCGATCACCATCTCCGCCACTTGTACGTGACGTACGGCTGGCTCATCAAATGTTGAGGCAACCACTTCACCACGCACAGAGCGTTGCATTTCTGTAACTTCTTCTGGACGCTCATCGACTAACAACACAATTAATACGGCATCTGGATGATTCGCAGAAATCGCATGAGCAATGTGCTGCATCATGACGGTCTTACCAGACTTTGGTGAGGCAACGAGTAGGGCACGTTGACCAAAACCAATTGGCGAAATCATATCGATAATGCGACCAGTTAGATTCTCTTCCGCTTTAATTTCACGCTCTAACAACATAGGGCGATCTGGGTGAAGCGGCGTTAAGTTTTCAAACATGATGCGGTTCTTTAGCGCTTCAGGCGCTAAACCGTTGATCTTGTCGACTTTGACTAAGGCGAAATAGCGTTCGCCTTCTTTAGGTGTTCTAACTTCACCCTCAATAGCATCGCCTGTATGTAGGTTGAAGCGGCGAATTTGGGCAGGGGAGATATAGATGTCATCTGGAGATGCCATATAAGACGCTTCTGGCGATCTTAAAAATCCAAAACCGTCTGGCAATACTTCTAAAACGCCGTCACCAAAAATGGTTTCACCGCCTTTAGCGCGTTTTTTAAGAATGGCAAACATCAACTCTTGCTTACGCATACGTTGCGTGTTTTCAATTTCAAGGCCAGCGGCCATTTCAAGAAGAGCTGATACGTGTAGGGCTTTTAGTTCGGTGAGATGCATGTGTTTGGAATGAGGCTTAAGCCTTTAGAAAGTACGATAGTTTTGGAAATTTTTAGCCGGAACAGGACGTTCCGCGATTTGTTACTGGGATTCTACACCCTAAATTAAAAAATAGGGAAAAGTGTAAAAAAGGAGCTCGTCTAATGAGCTCCTTCTTGCGTAGACTTTAGATATTGCTATCTAAGAATGCTGTTAGTTGAGATTTTGCTAAAGCGCCAACTTTTTGAGCTGCTACGGCACCATTTTTAAACAAAATCAAAGTAGGGATGCCACGAATGCCAAATTGCGCTGGAACTGCTTGGTTCTCATCCACATTCATTTTTGCGATTTGTACACGATCGCCATATTCTTTTGCGACTTCTTCCAAAATAGGAGCAATCATCTTGCAAGGACCACACCACTCAGCCCAGAAGTCGAGAAGTACCGGTTTGCTAGATTTCAAAACATCTTGGTCAAAAGATGCATCGCTGACATATTTAATTGCGTCGCTCATAGGGATCCTTAAGTAATAATGCTTGTTGCTTGCTTATTGGGTTGTTGTTTATTTTTGAATTTTTAATTCCACAAGCTATATATTATCAATAAGCGCTTATTTGTGCATATTTCCTAATAAATCATCGATAAATGACTGACCATACAGCTTTAGAAGCTTCCCCTAATTATTTGCGCCATCATCTAAACCCTGATGCTGGTGCGGTGGATGCTTTAGCTAGACTCATCTGGGATATCTGCATCAAAGATCAGGTTAGCCCCTTAGTTATTTTGAGCACATCTGGACCGGCTTATGATCTTCGGCAAGCTTTGGAGAGAACTCGTCCGCTTGGTTTAGCTCCACAACTTACTTTCTTGCCACGCATCTTAGGTTTGGCGCAATGGTTAAAAGAGACCCCAGGATTAAGATATCAAGCACCTCTTAAAACAGACCTTGAACGTTGGTTCGAGCTTTACCAAGCTTTATCAGAACGACCTTATTTACGTTCCTTATTGCTAGATGCAAGTGATGCATCTAAATGGGGTTTGGCGAAAAACATTGTGGATGTTTGCGATATTTTGGCCGATGCGCATTTGGGGGTATTTCAAGAGGTGTCGGATGAGGCTTTGAATCAAGCGATTGATCGTGTTTATGAAGGGGTGGCTAGATCGGTTGTAGATATTGAAGCTAGGATTATTTTCACTTTTTGGAAAAACTTAAGTACCTTTCAAGACCCAATAGCGCGTCTTCGCTTAGCAATGGGACTGCGCATTGATGCTCTTCAGTCTTTAGGGCAGGTTTCCCCCTTAATTTTTGTAGATACTGCCAAGCCAAGCCCTGGATTTGAAAAAGCGCTACATCAATTGTTAGAGGCTTATGCGCAATCATCACGTGTCCATCATATTGAGATGGATTATGAAACGCTGGCACTTTGGCCAGAGTGTTTACCGGTAGCAACGGCAACTCATAAGTCTACGATTGAACAGATTCATCGCAATCGGCAGCAATATATTTCTCAAAATTCTCATAGCGATAGAAAAATTATCAAATCTGGTGGATTTGAGGATATTGCTTGGGCAGGAGCTAATGCTATACAAGATTTTTTATTGGCAGGTCATCGCCATATTGCTGTGGTGGCTCAAGACCGATTAGTGGCCAGACGCATGCGTGCTTTATTAACGCGTTTAGGAGATGGTTTATCTGTCCACGATGAAACGGGGTGGAAACTTTCTACAACACGTGCAGCTGCATCTGTGATGTCTTGGGTTGACATCATTAGACAAAGTTCCTTGGGCCCATCCGCATCACAGTTTTTAGATTTCCTAAAAAATCCATACATCGATTGGTCCAAGTTGGGCATTGTGGACCAAGATATATCCGAGTTCTTGGATCATTTGGAGAGACGTTTTATACAAGCGGATGTGAAGGCTTCATGGGCTGGGATGTTTTTGGCATTGGAGCGAAGTCATGACGGTCATAGTGAAGATATGGCTGCTCAATTACTTCAACATATCCGATTGATTGCTCAAAAATGGCATATCCAAACCATATCTTGTGCAACAGGTCTTCAGCATTTTAGGGAAGATCTTCGAGCTTTAGGCATGGAAGAAGCGTTTTCTCATGATTTGGCTGGTCAGCAATTATTAGAGGCTTTAGAGCCGATGTCTTATGTGGACGCTTCTTTGCGTATGAATGAATGGCTTTCTCTATTTAGTTTGATGATGGAAGAGTCTAATTATTTAGAGGCAAGCCCCAGGGCACAAGCCAGTGTGACGATTTTGCCATTAAGTGCTACGCGTATGAGGCGCTTTGATGCTTGGGTGATGGTTGGTTGTGATGATGGGCAATTGCCATCGGTATCTGATAGCCCCATGTTTTTGTCAGCAAGTTTAAGAGATGGTATGGGTTGTAAAACAGTTGAGATGGAGTTTGCTCAGCAGGCGATGGATTTATCGCAATTGATGCAATCACATCTTCATTGGCGCATGTTGTGGCAATCAGTAGGTTCTACTGGTGAGCCAAGACAAGCCTCTGCTTGGTTGCAACGTTTATATATTGAAGAGCCTGCTTTCTTAAATGGAACTCAGGCAGCAGCATCCGTGGCTTACCAAGCAGTCAGTGTCTCTCAACCTAAACCAGCGTTGCCAGATTTGATGGCTAAACCTATTTATGTGAGTCCTAGTGCTTATCGGACCTTAAGAGAGTGTCCTTATCGTTATTACGCCACAAGAATTTTAGGTTTACGAGAGCGATCTGAATTAGAGGCTGAAGTAGATGTGAGTTTGGTGGGGCAAACCTTGCACGCTGCACTTAGAGAGTTTTGCCAGCAGTTGAAAACTAAACCTCCTGCCACCTTGGGTGTTGAACAAAGAAAGAGTTTGTTGATTGAGCAGTTGAAAGTGGTTTCTAAAAAGCATTTCAAGCCTTTGTTAGAGGCGGATGGTCGCTGGCTAGGTGCATGGGTAGAGTGGGAGTCCCATATTCCTGATTGGGTTGATTGGCAATTAAAGAGAGAGCAAGAAGGTTGGCAGTTCCATGATGCTGAGAAGCAGGTTGGCTTTGACTTGCAAACCCAATTTGGAGTCATTCGTGTAGCAGGTCAGGTAGACCGTGTCGATATTCATCCGCAAACGCAAGAGGCTGCCGTGATCGACTACAAGTATTCCAGTGAATCTTCCATTAAGAAAAAACAAAAGAATATTGAGGATGACCCGCAACTCGTTATTTATGCCAAAGCCATCAATGGAGATCCAATCGTAGACCAGGCTCATAGTTCAAAAGCCTCTTGGATCTCGATTAAGGATAAAGATGTAGGCTTTGAATTAGAAGTTGAAGATTTGTCAGCTGAAATGGATCGTTTGCCATCACAAATGATTGCTGATATTGAACAAGTTTGGGGTGGCGCTCCAATGCCTGCTAGTGGTCCAGATAGCGTGTGTCAGTATTGTCAAGTTCGCGGTATTTGTCGCAAGGGGATGTGGTCATGAGTTGGCAAATTACCTACGATTCTTGTGATCCTAAGCAGTCAGTCGTTGTAGAAGCTTGCGCAGGTAGTGGCAAAACTTGGTTATTGGTTTCAAGAATGGTGCGCTTACTGTTAGCTGGTGCCAATCCACATGAAATTTTGGCGATTACGTTTACTCGTAAAGCAGCCCAAGAAATGCGTGGTCGATTAGATGAGGCCTTGTTAAAGCTGGCAACTTGCTCAGAAAAAGACTTGCTAGACGAATTGACGATGCGAGGCTTGGGTGAAGAGGAGGCAAGAGCATTGATGCCTACTGCGTGTTCATTATTTGAACGCGTGCTATCTAACCCAAGAGGATTGTCGGTCGATACGTTTCATGGATGGTTTGCGCGTTTGTTGGGTGGTGCACCACTAGGTAGCGGTGTGCCGCAAGGCTTACAGCTACGAGATGATTTCAAACGCTTGCAAGATGAGTGTTTAGAGGATTGGTGGACGGCCTTACCTAGTTTTGAGAAGACACCTATTAGGCAGGCTTATGAATTATTAATTGCTGAGTTAGGAGTAAGTAATACGCATCAGTTACTGATCGGCTCTAAAGGGTTTTTGGGCTCTAAGGCTGAATGGTTCCGTTATGTCTTGCATGCAAAAGGTCGTGAGGCAATCGCTGCTGAAGCTATTAGCGATCTTTCTGACTGGTTATCAGAGGCTGATCCTGTAGTAGAGTTATTAGGGCGTGAGGATGATGTAGCTAGCTTGCAGTTCTTATGTGATCACTTAAAACATGGTGGCAAGACTGACCAGAAGCATGCTGGTTTGATTGAACAAGCACTTAAACTTCATCAGGAACAAGCTCCCTTAGAGGAAGTGATTGATGCGATGTATTCCGCATTTTTGACTGGTGAGTGTGAGCTATTAAAAGGCCTAACGGCATCAGGTGGCTTGAAAGATTACTTAAAGACTTTACCCAATGCAGAAGATCGCTTAACCAAGATGGATGGTTACCGCCAAGCTTGGGCGCAGGCCATGTTGAATCATTACAACCGGTTGGCTGATCTTCGTGCCCATCGTATTCATCAGGCTTGGATTGTTGTGGGTGTGGATATGTTGAACCACTATCAAACTAAAAAAGAAATGCTGAGAGTTCAAGATTTCTCAGATCTAGAGGCCTATACCGCGCAGTTAATGTTGTCCTCTGATATGGCATCTTATTTACAGGCGAGATTGGATGCCAAATATAAGCATCTATTAGTGGATGAGTTTCAAGATACGAATCCTTTGCAGTGGCAAATCTTATTGTCTTGGTTAAACGCATATGGTAAAGATGATGCGAATAAACCTTCGGTCTTTTTAGTGGGTGATCCTAAACAATCTATTTATCGATTTAGGCGAGCAGATGTGCGCTTATTTGAGCAGGCGAAGACTTATCTGGCGCAGCAGTTTGGAGCAAAGATTCACCCATTTAATGAAACTCGCAGAAATAGCCCTGCAGTTTTGAATGTGGTTAATCAGGTATTTCAGTTACCTGAATTACCCATGGCTTATCGATTCTCTGAGCAAAAGCGCAATCCTGATGCCAGTAACACCTATGGTGAAGGTGAGGCAAAGTTATTGCCTTTAATACCAACTGTAGAGATTGAATCATCAAAACAGCGTCATGCTTTGGCATCACCGTATCTTGATCCAAGTAAAGAATCAAAGCAGCAACAAAGTTATCAAGAGGCTCGTCAAGTAGCGCAATTGATTTTGCAAACCAAAGTTAATAAAAACGCTCATTGGAGTGATTTTTTGATATTGCTTCGATCAAGAACACCCTTGGCGCAAATTGAAAGAGCTTTCAGAGATTGTGGCATTCCTTGTGATAGCCCAAGGCAAGGTGGTTTATTAAAGACACTTGAAGCTGAAGATTTAATCGCATTGCTATCGGTGTTGGTGACGCCCACAGACTCACTATCTTTAGCGCAGGTGTTGCGTTCTCCCATTTATGCCGTGAGTGATGAATCATTGATGCAGTTGATGGTTGAAAAACAAACATCTCAAATAAGTAGTTTGTGGCATTTGCTGGCTAAAAAAGATCACCACTTGCATCTTATCTATCAAGAAATTAGCGCTTGGGCAGATTTGGCTAAACGTTTACCTGTCCATGATTTGTTAGATCATATTTATGCGCATGCCAATGTTCGTCTTCGCTATGCACAATTGGCGCCACCGTTGCAGCGAGATCAGGTGTTATCTAATTTAGATGCATTTTTGAGTCTTGCTTTGAATCTTGATGGAGGGCGTTACCCAAGCCTGACTCGTTTTGTTCAAGAATTAAAGCAGATCAAGCGTGGGGTCGATGAAGAAAGTCCGGATGAGGGGGAAGCGTCTAATGACGAGGAGGGTGCTAATGATGAGTCATTGTCATCCCAAAAAGTACGTATTCTGACCATTCATGCAGCGAAGGGATTGGAGGCGCGTTTCGTTATTTTGATGAACGCTAATACCTCTAAGCAGAACAAAGATCATGTGGGTGTATTGATGAATTGGCAGCCTGATGAGGTAGGGCCTAATCATATTTCCCCATTTTTCTCTGGTAAGCCTAGAAAGGATCCGGCACGGCAAGCGTTGAGAGATCAGGAAGATCAAATCGCTGAAATTGAGAATTGGAATTTGTTGTACGTGGCTTTAACCCGTGCCAAAGAAGCGATTTATATCAGCGGCTCTGCAGGCAAAGGTAAGAACCCGATTAGTGAAAATAGTTGGTATGGTCGTTTAACCCGAGCAGGTATTCCTGAGCTTATTGATGAAGAGAGTTCTCCAGCCGCCATCGCATCAACGGTATCGACTGTGGCCATAGCACCTGAAGCTAGAGATTCACAAATCACTGACTTTGTTGTGACTTGGGAGGGGCATCCTAGTCAAAAATCTTATTTTGATGAAGAGGTGATCTCACCTGATAAGCAGTTTGTGATTGATTTGGGTGTGGCCTTCCATGCGGTGATGGAGCATGTGGCACGATTGCATATACAACAAGTAGCAGATTTGCCATCAGAGGCCGAGCTAGGAGCTTGGCTTCAAATGGATAGAAAGTTGGTGGGGCAGGCGAGATCTTGTGCCATGAGGGTGCTGCAGTCTCAAGAAGCTAGCGTTTTCTTCTTTAATAAAAGTATTGAGCGTAGTTGGGAAGAGTTAGATATTGGAACGAATGATGGCCGTTTGCTCAGAATGGACCGTTTGGTTGAGTTTTCTGACCGTTTAGTTATTTTGGATTACAAGCTATCGATTCCATCAATAGATGATCCTTTATATGAGAAATATGCTCAGCAAATGGCTGTTTACCGTGAAGCTCTGCGCCGTTTAAGAGATGACAAGCCCGTTGAGAGTTATTTATTGGGTGCTAATGGGGGTGTTTTGGCTTTAAAGGACTAAAAAGACCAAAATTTTGAGAAAAACGGAAGAATTTAGCTTATTTAGGATAGAAAGAGGCTAGGAAAAAGCCAGAAGAATAGAGATGGGAGATAGACGAGCCCGACCCTCGGCACTAGTAGTTATTGGGTTTGGCTGCTTCGTTCCCGACCTGACCAGGTTACCAAGCCACCATGCGAGGAGGCCCGTCTATCTATATTCTACTGCTTTCTACTTGTAGAATGACAATATGACTGCATTAGCACTTGCCAGAAAATGGCGCCCTAGAGATTTTTCAACCTTGGTTGGCCAGGAACACGTGGTCAAAGCCTTAACACACGCCTTAGATCAGCAGCGTTTACACCATGCTTGGTTGTTTACGGGTACTCGCGGTGTGGGTAAAACCACGATTTCTCGTATTTTGGCGAAAGCACTCAATTGCACGGGTGTTGATGGCCAAGGTCAGATGACTTCCGAGCCATGTGGCAAATGTCCGGCTTGTACAGAAATCGATGCGGGGCGCTTTGTTGACTATATTGAGATGGATGCGGCGAGTAATCGTGGTGTTGATGATATGGCTCAGCTGTTAGAAAAAGCCATGTATGCCCCGAGTAGTGCGCGTTTTAAAGTCTACATGATTGACGAGGTCCATATGTTGACCGGTCATGCATTCAATGCGATGTTGAAAACGTTGGAAGAACCGCCACCGCATGTGAAATTTATTTTGGCGACCACGGATCCTCAAAAGATTCCTGTAACCGTTTTATCTCGCTGTTTGCAATTTAATTTAAAGCAAATGCCTATCCCTTCGATTGTGGAGCATTTGCAAAAAGTTTTAGCATCTGAAGAGATTCAGTTTGAGTTAGGTGCTTTGCGCATTTTGGCAAAAGCAGCTCAAGGTTCTATGCGTGATGCTTTATCGTTGACGGATCAGGCAATTGCTTATTCAGCAGGCCCTGTTACCGAAGCAACGGTTAGAGCGATGCTGGGTACTTTGGATGAGACTTATCTGATACGTGTTTTGGATGCACTTCAAGCTAAGAATGGCGCTGAATTAGTTGCTGTGGCTGATGAAATGGCTACGCGTAGCTTATCCTTCTCACTAGCTTTGCAAGATTTAGCATCTTTATTGCAAAAAATTGCTTTGGCGCAAACGGTTCCTGAGGCAGTTTTAGATGATTGGCCAGAGGCGAACGATGTTAGGCGTTTAGCAGGCTTGTTCGCTAAAGAAGAAGTGCAGTTGTATTACCAAATTGCCATCATGAGTCGTCCAGATTTATCTTTGGCGCCTGATGAGCAAACTGGTTTTACGATGGCCTTATTACGTATGTTGGCATTTAAGCCTGGTGATGGTTCTGGTGCTCCTAGATCAGCTGGGTCTGCTCCTGCTAAGGGTGCTTCAGGTATCGCCGCAGCTAAGGCGGCTGCTGGCTTGAGTAGTGCATCTATGCCATCTGCAGCAACTAAAGCAACTGCACCAGCATCATCAGTAGCGCCAACAGCACCCATAGCCCCGGTGGCCCCAGTGGTCGCGCCAAGTAGAGCGGCGGTAGCTTCAATCAATACAGATCAACCTGATTGGCAAGCTTGGATGAAAGCTTTACCAGTCAGAGGAATGGTGCAGCAGTTGGCATTTCAAACAGAGTTACAAGCCTGGGATGACGCTGGAGCGAGTGCTAGAGCAACCGTCATTGTTGGTATGCCTCAATTGGCTACGACAGATGGCATTAATCGTTTGCAAGATGCTTTATCCGCTTATATCGGTAAGTCAGTCAAAATTGTGATGGAAGCTGGCAAGGCTACTCAATCGATTGCTGCTGTAGAGGCTAAGGTTAAGCAAGAGAAGCAAGAAGATGCAGAGACATCTATTGCGAATGATGATTTTGTGAAAAGTATTCAAGCGGAGTTAGGTGCCACAGTGGTGCCAGGTAGTATTCGTCCGATTCAATAAATAGTTAAAAATTACGAAGGAAATTAGAAATGATGAAGGGAAACATCGCTGGCTTGATGAAACAAGCTCAGCAAATGCAAGAAAACATGAAAAAAGCCCAAGCTGAGTTAGCAGCTTTGGAAGTGGTTGGGCAAGCAGCTTCAGGTTCTGTCAAAGTGACTATGACGGGTAAGCATGAAGTTAAACGCGTGGAAATTGCGGATGCAGCAATGGATGACCGTGAGATGTTGGAAGATTTATTGGTAACGGCTTATGCTGATGCTTTCCGTCAAGCTGAAGATGCTGCCAATAAGAAAATGTCTGGAGCAACCGCTGGTATGCCAATGCCTCCTGGCTTTAAATTACCGTTCTAATTCTTGTTCATTAACTAATAAAGACTGTAGAGAAATAACTTAGCATGGCAGAACAAGTTCAGGATGCTTTACAACGTTTAGTGCAAGGCTTGAGAGTCCTCCCAGGTGTTGGACCTAAATCTGCGCAAAGAATGGCATTTCATTTATTGCAGCATGATCGCAATGGTGCTGCCTTATTAGGGCAAAGTTTGTTGGATGCGGTGAATCATATTCATCACTGTTCTTTATGTAATACATTTTCCGAGATGGATATTTGCACAACTTGTGCTGATGATCGTCGTGACCCAAGTATTTTGTGTGTAGTGGAAACGCCTGCTGATCAATTGATGGTGGAGCAAACTTTAACGTATAAAGGTTTGTACTTTGTATTGATGGGGCGCTTATCACCTTTGGATGGTTTAGGTCCTAATGAGATTCATTTAGATCGTTTGATTGAGCGTGTGGAGAAAAGTAAAGAGCCTGTGAGTGAAGTAGTCTTAGCCACCAATTTCACGAGCGAGGGTGAGGCGACTGCGCATTACATTGGCGAGATGATGAAGTCTCGCGGTATTAAAGTTTCCAGAATTGCAAGAGGTGTACCAGTTGGTGGTGAGTTGGAGTATGTTGACGCTAGCACTTTGGCAAGAGCCATGATGGATCGTAAATCAGTTAGTTAATAAATAGAATTATTTAGAAGCGATTAAGAAGATTAGAGGAGTTGATATGCAAAGCCCTTGGTGGAAACAATTATTAATTGGTTTGGCATTATTTTTGGCTGGTTATTTTATGTTTGGTGGTGGTCAAACTACTCAAACTGAGAGTCAGCCTAAAGCATCTGTTACTACTTTCAGCGCACTTTTCGTTTAATGCATATTCTTATTTCTAACGATGATGGTTATTTGGCGCCAGGTCTTTTGGCGCTAGTGAATGCTTTGCGCCCTTTGGGGCAGGTAACAGTGATTGCGCCTGAGCAGAATTGTAGTGGGGCATCTAACTCCTTAACTCTCTCAAGACCTCTGACAGTTAATCGTGTAGTGGGTGGTGAGCGTGATAACTTTTTGTATGTCAATGGAACTCCAACGGATTGTGTGCATATTGCCCTGACTGGCTTGCTAGATACAAAACCAGATATTGTGGTCTCTGGAATTAATCAAGGCGAGAATATGGGTGAGGATGTGCTGTATTCTGGTACCGTCGCAGCCGCCATCGAGGGTGTTATGTTTGGTATCCCAGCGATTGCTTTTTCTCAAGTCGATAAAGGTTGGACTCGCCTTGAAGATGCTGCGCAGGTAGCTAGAGATATTGTGGTTCAGCAAATCGAAAATCCAGTAGATGGCCATTTATTGCCTACTGAAAAACCGACTTTGTTAAATGTGAATATTCCCAACCGCTCTTATGCAGAGCTTCAATCTTGGCGCGTGACTCGTTTGGGTAATCGACATCACTCTCAAGATGTGATCATGCAACACAGCCCTCGTGGCGAGCCGATTTATTGGATTGGTCCTCCGGGTATTGCACGTGATGCGACAGAAGGAACTGATTTCCATGCAATTGAGCATGGGCAGGTTTCTGTAACGCCGATGCAGTTAGATCTTTCTCATGTGGTGACACGTCAACACATGTTGGAATCTAACTGGAACAAAAATTAATTTATATTTAGTCAATTAAAGAATTTCAAGGTTATTTTGGTAAAGAAAGATCCTCTTCACGATAAGGCACGTATTCAATTAACTGAGAAGGTGGCGGCTAGTGGTGTGCGTCATCGTAAAGTATTGGAGGCTATTGCCACGGTGCCTAGACATGCTTTTGTAGATGACGGTTTAGATGCTCGAGCCTATGAAGATTCAGCTTTGCCGATTGGGCATCGTCAAACTATTTCTAAACCATCGGTTGTTGCTAGGATGGTTGAATTGTTGTTTAAACCTAAAAAAGATTTAGGTAAGGTTCTTGAGATTGGTACGGGCTGTGGTTATCAAGCGGCTATTTTGAGTTTGGTGGCCAGCGAGGTGTATTCAATTGAGCGTATCCGACCGTTGCATGATCAGGCTAGAGCCAAATTAAGACCTTTTAGGATTCCTAATCTACGTTTAATTTACGGCGATGGTATTCGTGGACTACCCCAGGCAGCACCTTTTGACGGAATTATTTTGGCTGCTGCTGGCTTGGGTATTCCTGACCCTTTATTGGATCAGTTAGCGATTGGCGGTCGTTTGGTAGCTCCCGTAGCTAAAAATGAGGAAGAGCAGCAATTGGTGGTGGTTGAGCGGGTAAGTTCTCAGCGTTATCAAAGGACTGTTTTAGAAGAGGTCTTTTTTGTGCCCTTACAATCGGGTACTGTGTAGTTATATTCTTAGTTTGAGCTTATGAAATTAAACCGGTTACCTAGTTTTAGCTTTGGCCTTGGCCGTTTATTAATACTTGCTTTGTCAGTAGCTGCTTTGCTATTGCAGGCTGGTTGCGCAACTCGAGCTACGCCGGCGCCAGTGGTTGATCGTTCAACAGGGCGATCTTTAGAGCCGGTGGCCCCAGGCTACTACCGCGTTAAACGTGGTGATACTTTGTTAAGAATTGCTTTGGACCATGGCCAATCTCATCGTGATATCGCTGAGTGGAATGGTATTGCTGATGTTAATGTCATTGAAGTCGATCAAGTCATTCGTGTGGTGCCACCTAAATCAGCGACCGCTTCTCGTGTAGAGGTAAAGCAGGAGAAGGGGATTAATGAAAGTAAGTCTAAGGATTTAAAAGCAAAACAAGATGGTCAAAATAAAGCACCTAAATTAGCTGATAACAAAGCTAATTCTGACAATTTAGATAAAGCAAAAGATGTCAGTGATTCGGGTATTCGTTTGTCTTGGCCATCTAAGGGTGATGTGATTGATCGTTTTGATGACAATAAAAATAAAGGCATCGATATCGCAGGTAAGGCAGGGGACCCTGTTCAATCTGCAGCTGATGGCAAAGTGGTTTATGCAGGTAATAGTCTAAGAGGCTACGGTAATTTAGTGATTGTTAAACATGACAATACTTATTTAACCGCTTATGCGCATAACAAGACCCTCTTGGTTAAAGAAGGTGATACTGTGAAGAAGGCTCAGAAAATTGCTGAGATGGGTAGCAGTGATGCTGATCGAGTTAAGCTTCATTTTGAGTTGCGTAAAAATGGTAAGCCTGTTGATCCGACCTCTTATCTCCCTTAATCATGAAAGAAATAGCTGATTCAGATAAGGGAGTCGATGATTTCTCCGATCTGAATCTATGGGAGGATGCTGATCAAGCTCTAGCTCCTGAGGATTTGAAGGCCTTATTAGCAGCTGAGTTATCCGCAGATCTAGTCCAACGCTATCTTCAACAAATTGCCGCGAAGCCGCTTTTCTCGCCAGATGAAGAGCGGGTAATGGCTCATCAAGCTAAAGATGGCAATTTCGAAGCACGTCAGGCGATGATTGAGCATAACTTACGCTTAGTGGTGAGTATTGCAAAAACTTATATGAATCGTGGTTTGCCGTTTCCTGATTTGATTGAGGAAGGTAACCTGGGGTTGATGCATGCCCTAGATAAGTTCGAGCCACAACGTGGGTTTAGATTTTCAACCTATGCCACTTGGTGGATACGCCAAAGTATTGAAAAGGGACTAATGAGCCAAGTCAGAACGGTTCGTTTGCCTGTGCATGTGATTCGAGAGATTAACCAAGTTTTAAGAGCTAGAAGATTTCTTGAGCAGACTTTGGCTGCCCAAGGTCGCTTACCCGATATGGAAGATATTGCCAGTTTGACGGGTAAATCGATGGAAGATGTTGTGGATGCATTAGCTATGGCTGAGCACAGCACATCATTAGATGCGCCAAGGGATATAGCACCAGGTTCTAGCTTGTTAGATATTATTTCTGACAAACGAACAGCTGGACCTCATGAAGAAGTTGAGAAATCCCAACTGGACCACATGCTTTATAGTTGGTTAAAAGGATTGAAGGATGATCAGCGGGTGGTGATCATGCGTCGTTATGGTCTTGATAATCAAGAACCGGCTACTTTAGAAGAGGTGGCGAAGGAACTGACGTTGTCTAAAGAGCGTGTGCGTCAAATACAGCAAGACGCTTTGGTTAAGCTAAAAAAATACTTATATAGTCATGGCCTAGATAAAGGCGCCATTTTGGATGACTAATTAACTAAAAAAATATTAAAGGTCAGAGCATGGCAGGTGTATTAGTTTTTGATATTGAAACCATCCCAGATGCGGCTGGAATCCGTCGTTTGGAAGGTTCTCCTGAATCAATGTCTGATCAAGAGGTAATTGCGCAAGCAGTTGCGGCTCGCAAAGAAAAAACCGGTTCTGAGTTCATGCCTCTTCACTTGCAGAAGATTGTGGCTATTTCGTGTGTCATTAGACGCACGACTCGAGAAGGTTTGCCTCAATTTAAAGTGGGTAGCTTGGGTGATGCAACGAGTAGTGAAAAAGAGTTAGTTCAAGCTTTTTTTGACTTGATTGAAAAATATACCCCTCAATTAGTTTCATGGAATGGAAGCGGTTTTGATTTACCTGTGTTGCATTACCGTGCTTTACTAAATGGTGTGACTTGCTCTCGTTATTGGGAGATGGGCGAGAGTGGTGATAGTGATAGTCGTGACTTCAAGTGGAATAACTACATTAGTCGCTATCACATGAGACATATTGACCTCATGGATCTATTAGCCAAGTTCTCAGCTAGAGCTAATGCGCCTTTGGACGCGTTAGCAAAGATGTGTGGATTTCCTGGCAAGATGGGAATGGATGGAAGCCAAGTAGCGCAAGGTTTTTTTGATGGAAAAATTAAAGAAATTAGGGATTACTGTGAAACGGATGTGGTGAATACCTATCTCGTCTATTGTCGTTTTCAACTGATGCGCGGTGGTATCACGCCGCAAGAATATGAAGAAGAAGTTGCGTTTGTGAAAAGTGAATTGCATAAAGAGTCTAAGACTCCAGCCGGTGCTTTTTGGCAAGAGTATCTTGAAAACTTTAGCGCTGACCCTAAGGATTTGGCGTGAAAAGAGTGATTGTTGAGTCGCTTAATTTAGAGGCGCAAGGTGTTGCGCGACCTCTTGATGAGCATGGTGTGCCTGGTAAGGTGGTGTTCATTGATGAAGCGCTTCCAGGTGAAGATGTTACTTTCCAAAGTTACAAAATTAAAAGCAAGTTTGAGCTAGCTAAGTTAATTCATATTTACAAAAAATCACCAAGCAGGGTAAGTCCGCGCTGCCCATCTTTTGGGGTATGTGGTGGTTGTTCGATGCAGCACTTAGATCCACGTGCTCAACTAGCAATGAAGCAACGCGTTTTAGAGGATAACTTGAAGTATTTGGCAAGAACCAAGCCAGAGGTAATGTTGCGTCCCGTGGCGGGACCAACTTGGGGTTATCGTTATAGAGGTCGTTTATCGATTTTTAAAATACCAAAAGGTCGTGTTTTAGTTGGGTTTCATCAAAAGAAAGGCGCGCGCATTACAGACATGTTGTCTTGTGATATTTTACCGACCCATGTTTCCAATTTATTGCCTAAGTGGCGAGAGTTGATTGCGCAATTATCAATTCCAGATCATTTGCCTCAGTTGGAGTTTGCTATTGGTGAGGGGCAATCACCAGGTGCGTTAAGTACAGTATTTGTATTAAGGCATATGGCAGCTTTAAGCAAAAAAGATTTAGAGTTATTGCAAGCATTTGCCCATGAGAACCATATTGGATTTTGGTTGCAGTCAGGTGATTTAGATAGCGCTAAACCCTTTTATCCTGAAAATAGTCATCTATGTTATCGATTGCCAGAGTTTGATATTGAGATGCCGTTTAAGCCTACGGATTTCACCCAGGTTAATCATCAGATTAATCAAGTGTTAGTTGGGCGAGCTATTCGTTTATTGGATCCTAAGGCAGATGAACGGGTATTGGATTTATTTTGCGGTATTGGTAATTTCACTTTGCCGCTAGCCCGTTTGGCTTCACAAGTATTTGGAATTGAGGGTAGTGTCAGTTTGACTGAGCGTGCCAAGGCTAATGCGGTTCACAATCAGTTAGGTGATAAGGTTGATTTTGCCTGCGCTAATTTATTTGAAGTTGATGAACAGGTTATCAAGTCTTGGGGCAAGGCTTCTAAGTGGCTGATTGATCCACCGAGAGATGGGGCAATGGCTTTAGTCACTAGTTTGGCGGAGTTGGCAAAATCGTCAAGCTTAGATGATCAAGCGTATTTGCCAAAGCGTATCGTCTATGTTTCTTGTAACCCAGCCACCTTGGCGAGAGATGTCGGTATTTTGGTTAAGGACACAGGGTATCGATTGAAGTCGGCGGGGGTGGTCAATATGTTCCCGCATACCTCTCATATTGAGTCTATTGCTGTATTTGAACGCTAAGAAATTGAGCAATTAAGCTTTTAAGCAATCGCTATCCCAAACGATTTAACAGCAAGATACACAACTTGAAAGAAAACTAAATAAAAAAGCCGGCCTAATGTTGAAACATTGAGGCCGGCTTGTTCCATCTGCACTGTTGGGCAGATTTCGGTACTTGGTTTATTTAGTCTCTGTCGCCACCAAAAATGCCAAGTAAAGCTAATAAGTTGCTAAATACGTTGTAGACATCTAGATAGATACTTAACGTAGCAATAACGTAGTTCGTTTCACCACCATTAATGACGCGCTGTACATCTACTAAGATGAAAGCTGAGAAGATGGCAATTGCTACAACGCTAATCGTTAACATTAGAGCCGGTAGCTGTAACCAAATGTTAGCAATGGAAGCGATTAATAACAAAATCACGCCAGCAAACAACCATTTACCCAGACCAATTGATAAGTCTTTTTTCACGCTGCTAGCTAAAGTAGCCATGCCAGCAAAAATGATGGCTGTACCGCCAAAAGCTGTCATGATCAGACTAGCGCCATTGCTAAATCCTAAGATTGAGCCAATAAGACGTGAGAGCATCAACCCCATAAAGAAGGTGAAGCCCAAGAGAAGTAAAACGCCAGCACCAGTATCTTTATTCTTTTCAATGGCCCAGAAAAAACCAAAGGCAATGGCCATAAATAGAACCATACCCATTAATGGGCTACCGGCAAATAGTGAAAAACCAGTCGCAACACCAATCCAAGCCCCTAAAACTGTTGGGATCATAGAAAGCGCCAAGAGGGCGTACGTGTTACGTAACACCCGGTTACGGACTTGAACGCTTGTTGTGGCGCTGCTGTTCCCAAAACCATAAGTGTTGAAATCACTCATTTAATCTCCTTTATGTATTAAACATGACTCGCCCACCACTGGGCTCGTACCCTTAAGTATAGACATTTCATATGAATTTCAAGGGTATTTTCGATAGTTGATAGGGCAATAGGGCTGTTTTGGGTCTAAATTTGACCTGAACCTTCAGCTAAAACCGATATTTTTTTCTCAGAAAAAGCATCTTTTCCTTAAAAATCAATGCTTTTATCAAGGTTTTCCCTTAGGAATAGATGCTGAAAGTTGTATAATTTGAGGTTTTAATTTATCTAACGGAGTTTAGTCATGGCGATCGAGCGCACACTTTCTATTATCAAACCAGACGCAGTAGCAAAGAATGTTATTGGTCAAATTTACGCACGTTTTGAAGCAGCTGGCTTGAAAGTGGTTGCTGCAAAAATGGCCCACCTTTCACGTGGCGAAGCTGAGCAGTTCTACGCTGTTCACAAAGAGCGTCCTTTCTTTAAAGATTTAGTTGATTTCATGATTTCAGGTCCTGTGATGATTCAAGCATTGCAAGGCGAAAACGCGATTGCTAAAAATCGTGAATTAATGGGCGCAACAGATCCTAAGAAGGCTGACAAAGGTACGATTCGTGCTGATTTCGCTGATAGCATTGATGCAAATGCTGTACACGGTTCTGATGCTCCTGAGACAGCTGCGGTAGAAGTTGCTTTCTTCTTCCCAGGCATGCAAGTTTTTTCACGTTAATTAACGTTTCACATTGATTGAGCCACGCATTAACCTGTTGAATTTTGATCCAGAAGGCTTAGGTGAATATATCGCCAGCCTTTCGGAGAAGCCGTTTCGTGCGAAACAGTTAATGCGTTGGATTCATCAGCGTGGTGAGGCCGATATCACTCAGATGAGTGATTTGGCCAAAACTTTCCGCGCCACCTTAGCCCAGAATGCTTGTGTTTCAACCTTACCGATTGTTAGTGATCAACACGCAAGCGATGGCACGCGTAAATGGTTGTTGGATGTTGGTCAAGGTAACGCTGTTGAAATGGTGTATATCCCTGAGGATGATCGGGGAACTTTATGTATTTCTTCTCAAGCGGGCTGTGCCGTTAATTGCCGTTTTTGTTCAACGGGTAAACAAGGTTTTTCACGTAATTTAACTTTGGGTGAAATTATTGGTCAGCTTTGGATGGCTGAGCATACGCTACGCAATGAGCCTGGTGCTGTGCGTCGTATTGATAGTTATGACGGTACGCCAATTCACGAACATGAGGGACGTGTCATTTCCAATGTGGTCATGATGGGTATGGGGGAACCTTTACTTAATTACGAACCGGTCGTGGGTGCTATGCGCTTGATGTTGGATGATCACGCTTATGGATTGTCACGTCGCCGAGTTACTTTATCGACCTCTGGTGTGGTGCCAATGATGGATCGTTTAGCCCAAGATTTACCAGTAGCCTTAGCTGTTTCTCTACATGCGCCTAATGATGCCTTGCGTGATGAGTTGGTGCCAATTAATAAAAAATATCCGTTAAAAGAATTAATGGATGCGTGTATGCGTTATTTGCCATATGCGCCTAGAGATTTTTTGACGTTTGAATATTGCATGTTGGATGGTGTGAATGACACGGATCAGCATGCTAAAGAATTAGTGGATTTACTAAAACGTATTCCATGTAAATTAAATTTAATTCCATTTAATCCATTCCCAGAATCAGGTTTGAAGCGTTCATCTCAAGCAAGAGTTCAGGATTTTGCAAAACGTTTGATGGATGCTGGGATTATTACAACCGTTCGTAAAACTCGTGGTGATGATATCGCGGCGGCCTGTGGCCAGTTGGCAGGTGATGTGAAAGATCGTACGAACGTTAAAGAAAGAATGCAGGTCGTGAAGTTTGATAAGGGAACTTTAAGCTCATGAGTCAAACAGTCAAACTTAATGAGGGAAAGATAGCCAGGCGTCTAGCGAAGCAAGCGGTTATTCAGTGGGCGGATACAGTAGTAACCGTGGGTGGTGATGCGCCTGTGCGCGTCCAGTCGATGACTAATACCGATACAGCTGATGTCATTAGTACAGCCGTTCAGGTAAAAGAGTTGGCTAGAGCTGGTTCTGAAATTGTTCGTCTAACGGTTGATACGCCTGCTGCTGCAGCGGCGGTACCGGCGATTCGTGAGCAGTTAGATAAGATGGGGGTGTCAGTACCTTTGGTTGGTGACTTCCATTACAACGGACATACCTTATTAAAGGACTACCCAGAATGTGCCCAAGCACTTTCTAAATACAGAATTAATCCTGGGAATGTTGGCCAAGGCGCTAAGCGTGATGTTCAATTTGCACAAATGATTGAGATGGCCTGCCAGTACAACAAGCCTGTACGAATTGGTGTCAACTGGGGTAGCTTAGATCAAGATTTATTGGCAACTTTGTTGGATCAAAATGCTTCATCATCTCAACCTAAGGAACTACGTGATGTGATGGCTGAGGCATTGATTCAGTCTGCATTGCAATCGGCTGCTAAAGCGGAAGAGTTAGGTTTACCAGGTCACCAAATTATTTTGTCTTGTAAGGTAAGTGCTGTTCAGGATTTGATTGCGGTGTACCGTGATTTAGCTAAACGTTGTGATTACCCATTGCATTTAGGTTTAACTGAAGCGGGTATGGGTAGTAAAGGTATTGTTGCCTCAACCGCAGCTTTATCCGTATTGTTGCAAGAGGGTATTGGTGACACCATTCGTGTATCGCTAACGCCTGAACCTGGTGCGCCGCGTGAAAATGAAGTGATTGTTGCTCAAGAAATCTTGCAAACCATGGGTTTGCGTCATTTCACGCCGATGGTAATTGCCTGTCCAGGTTGTGGCCGCACAACTAGTACTTATTTCCAAGAGTTGGCTTCAACGATTCAGAGTTATTTGCGCCATCAAATGCCGATTTGGAAGAAGAATCACCCCGGTGTTGAGGAAATGAATGTGGCGGTGATGGGGTGTATTGTGAATGGACCGGGCGAAAGTAAGCATGCCAATATTGGTATTTCTTTGCCTGGCACGGGGGAATCTCCAGCGGCGCCTGTATTTGTTGATGGCGTTAAGGTGAAGACCTTAAGAGGCGATAGCATCGCTCAAGAGTTTCAAACCATTGTGGATGAGTATGTGAAACATACTTATCAAAAGAAATAATAGATAGACATAAGTAAATATGAGTCAAGATAAACAAGCAAAACTCACTGGCGTTCGCGGCATGAATGATTTGCTTCCACAGGAAGCGCCGCTATGGGCTCATTTAGAGCAGTCTATTCAAGGATTGGTACGTTCTTACGGTTATCAGCAAATTCGTACGCCGATTGTTGAGCAAACTGCTTTGTTTAAACGCGGTATTGGAGAGGTGACTGATATCGTTGAGAAAGAGATGTACTCTTTTGAAGATAGTTTAAATGGTGAGCAGTTAACGCTTCGCCCTGAAGGAACGGCAGCCGTGGTGCGTGCTGTTATTGAACACAATCTTCTTTATGAGGGACCTAAGCGCCTTTGGTATACCGGCCCGATGTTTAGACATGAGCGTCCACAAAGAGGGCGTTACCGTCAATTCCATCAATTAGGGATTGAAGCTTTAGGTTTTGCTGGCCCAGACGTTGATGCTGAAATCATTTTGATGTGTCAACGTTTATGGGATGACTTGGGTTTAACAGGCATTCGTCTTGAATTAAATTCTTTGGGACAATCCAATGAGCGTGCTGCTCATCGTGAAGCTTTAATTGAGCATTTCAAAAAGCATGAGTCTGAGCTAGATGAGGATGCTAAACGTCGTTTATTGACGAATCCTTTGAGAATCTTGGATAGTAAAAACCCAGCGATGAAGCCGATTGTTGAGTCTGCACCTCAGTTATTGAGTTATTTAGGTGAAGAGTCTTTGAAGCATTTCGAAGGTGTTCAGCGCTTATTAAAAGCCAATAATTTGCCGTTTAAGATTAATCCTCGTTTGGTGAGAGGTTTGGACTATTACAACTTAACTGTCTTTGAATGGGTGACTGATCAGTTGGGTTCTCAAGGCACCGTTGCTGGTGGTGGTCGTTATGATCCATTGATTGCTCAGATGGGTGGTAAACCTGCTCCTGCATGTGGCTGGGCCATGGGAATGGAGCGTGTGATTGAGTTAATGAAGGAGCAGGGGTTGTCTGCCGATGTTGATAATGGCTGCGATGTCTATGTTTTGCATCAGGCTGGTGATACATTAGAAGCTGCTCTAGTTGTGGCTGAGCGACTCCGTAGCGCTGGCATCGAGGTTATTTTGCATTGCTCACCTGATGGTGCGGCAGCCAGCTTTAAGTCACAAATGAAGAAGGCTGATGGCAGTGGTGCGGCATATGCGATTATCATCGGGCCTGATGAGTTGGCAGCTGGGCAAGCGCAGTTAAAAGATTTACGTCGTGATGGTCAACAAATGACCGTGGCGATAGACGGTTTGGTTGATGCGGTTATCAATCAGTTGGTTTCTATTTCAGAATAAACGGTTAAAACAATGCACTTTAATTTAGAAGAACAAGAACAGTTAGCAGAATTTAAAGCTTGGTGGAAGCAGTATGGCAAGTGGTTGATGGCTGCTGCTGCCGTTATTTTGTTAGGGTATGCAACTTATACGGGTTGGGGCTGGTGGACTAATAGACAGTCTGAACAGGCTAGCAAGCTATATGACACTTTATTGGTTTCGGCTCAAAAACAAGATGTAGCTGGTGTATTGAAAGCTGCGACTGATATCCAAGACCAATTTTCTTCAACAAGTTATGCGGGTATGGCCGGTTTAGTGGCCGCACAGATAGCTAATTCAGCTGGCGATATGGCTAATACTGAGAAGCAATTGCGTTGGACTGCTGATAAAGCCAAGTCTGATGCCCATGCTGATTTGGCAAAAGTACGTTTAATTTCTTTATTAATTGATAAAGGTGATTTTGCTGCCGCTGACAAAGTGGCATCAGGATCTGTTTCTAAACCAATGATGCCGTTGTTGATTGAGCGTCGTGGTGACATTCAATTGGCTCAGCAGAAAAATGCTGAAGCAAGAAAGTTTTACCAAGAAGCTTGGGAATTATTGGCTAAGAGCAAGGAAGCCCCTGATGAAGCCAAGCGTTTGTTAAAAGTTAAATTAGATGCGGTGGGAGGTCTTTAATGCGCCATACATTTACTAAAGTTATTTACGTAGCTTCCATTGCTTCAGCTCTCATTTTAGGAGCTTGTTCTAGTACAAATAAGCGTGAGGCTGCTTCACTCGTTAAGATTGACGAGCAAAAGATTAATGTTGAATCTGTTTGGTCAACAAGTGTTGGTAAATCAGAGACATTTGTTATGCGCCCAGTTGTAGCTGGCGACTATATTTACACCTCTGCAGGTAACGGCCGTGTCAGCAAGATTGATATCTTGACTGGTAAGACAGTTTGGGAAGTAAAAGCTCCAAGCGATTTATCTTCTGGCCCTGGTAGTGATGGCACAGTGGTAGTGGTTGGTACAGCTAAAGGTGTTGTTTATGCCTATGATGCCGATGGTCAAAAAATTTGGGAAGAGAAGCTAGGTAGCGAAGTTTTGACTGAACCTTTGGTGATGGATGGTTTTGCCATTATTCGTACGATTGACAACCGTTTTGTTGCTTTAGATACAAAAACAGGCAAGCGCCGTTGGTCTTATGCAAGACCACAAACAGCGCTGGCACTGAGAACTAGTTTTGCGATGGTGCCAGTGGCGGCAGATGCTTTTGTAACAGGATTTTCTGGCGGCAAAATTGGTGTCATTGGCGCGACCACTGGAAATGTGCTTTGGGAAACTTCCTTGGCTTTCCCTAAAGGTTTTTCTGAAATTGAACGTATGACCGATGTGTCAGCTCGTCCAACTTTGTTGGGTCGCCGTTTATGTGCCGTCGCATTCCAAGGCCGCATTGGCTGTGGTGATTTAAATTCAGGCACATTTACCTGGGGCAAGGATTTTTCTAGTTTCACTGGTACAGCTCAGTCGCAAGATTTTGTTTTCGCTGCAGATGAAAAATCTCAAGTGGTGGCTTATAGAGCAGACGATGGTGTTGAAGTGTGGCGTAATGACACGATGACATGGCGCGATCTTGGTGAGCCTTTAGCTGTCGGCCGTGTGGTTGTGATGGGTGATAAACAAGGATACTTGCACTTTTTGGAGCAAACGAGTGGCAAAGTGATTGCCCGTGTGCGCGTAGATAGTAGCGCTGTTGATGCGGCACCAATTGTGGCAAATGGCTTATTAATTGTCCAAACACGTGGTGGATCTTTGTCTGCTTATCGTCCTAATTAATTGTTGGATATATTGTTACAGCAATAAAAAAATAAAGACTGAATGAAGAGTCCCTTCATTCAGCATTAAAGTCAAAGAAGTTTATGAAACCAGTTATTGCCATTGTTGGCCGTCCTAACGTTGGAAAATCAACGCTCTTTAATCGCCTGACTCGTTCACGTGATGCGTTGGTGGCCGACTTCGCTGGTTTGACCCGCGATCGTCATTACGGTAATGGTCGTATGGGTGATCGCGAATTCATTTGTATCGATACAGGTGGTTTTGAGCCTGTAGCTAAAACTGGCATCTTGGCTGAGATGGCTAAGCAAACGAAACAAGCTGTGGTTGAGGCAGATATTGTCATTTTCTTGGTGGATGCTCGTTTAGGTATGGCGCCACAAGACCGCGTCATTGCTGATTTCCTTCGCAAAACCGGTCGACCAGTTATTTTGGCGGTGAATAAAGCTGAAGGTATGTCTCACGCTGCCGTTTCTGCTGAGTTTTATGAGTTAGGTTTAGGTGAGCCACAAGCTATTTCATCTGCGCATGGTGATGGTGTTCGCGCGATGATTGATGAGGCTTTGGATGCTTTAGGTATTCCTGACGAGCCGGAAGAGGTTGATAAAACAAATCAACCAATGCGTATTGCTGTAGTTGGTCGTCCTAACGTTGGCAAGTCCACCTTCGTTAATAGCTTAATTGGTGAAGAGCGTGTGATTGCCTTTGATATGCCGGGTACGACACGAGATGCGATTGAAGTACCGTTTGTTAGAGGCGGTAAGCCCTACATCATGATCGATACCGCAGGTTTGCGTAAACGCGGTAAGGTATTTGAAGCTATTGAAAAATTCTCGGTTGTAAAAACATTGCAAGCTATTGCAGATGCGAATGTGGTGATTTTGATGTTAGATGCTCAGCAGGATATTTCTGAGCAGGATGCACATATTGCCGGCTTTATTGTTGACGCTGGTCGCGCTTTGGTCTTGGCTGTCAATAAGTGGGATGGCATGGATGATTACCAAAAAGAGCGTGCTAGAAATGATATTGCCAGAAAACTTCGTTTCTTAGATTTTGCTAATGTGCATCCTATTTCTGCCATTAAAGGTTTTGGTATCAAAGAGTTATTTAAGGATGTCGATGCAGCTTATGCTGCTGCGATGGTTAAGTTACCAACGCCTAAGTTAACGCGCATTTTGGAAGAGGCTGTTGAGTTCCAGCAACCTAAGCGTGTAGGTATGTCTAGACCTAAAATGCGTTATGCCCACCAAGGTGGATCAAACCCTCCGATTGTGGTGATTCACGGTAATGCTCTAAGCGGTGTTACTGATAGTTATAGACGCTATCTAGAAGGTCGTTTTAGAGAGGCGTTTAAGCTCAGAGGAACACCTCTGCGTCTAGAGTTCAGAACAGGTCAAAACCCTTTTGTGACCGAGGATAAAATTAAGAAAAAGAAGGGTAAGTAGCATTTTTTTACAGCTTAGTTACACTTAGGCTGTAGGATTTAGTTTTAATGTTTTAAATTGAGTAAAAAAAGCAAGACTCCAAACCATAAAAAAGAAAGAAGGAGCGAATATGAACAACAATAAAAATCAACTATTACAAGACCCATTTTTAAACGCTTTGCGTAAAGAGCACATTCCTGTCTCTATTTACTTGGTTAATGGCATTAAGTTGCAGGGTAATGTTGAGTCTTTTGACCAATACGTTATTTTGTTACGCAATACCGTAACGCAAATGGTTTACAAACATGCGATTTCAACAGTGGTGCCAGCTCGTGCAGTTGGTTTCCGTGTTGATGAGGAAGCCCCCGCGTCTTAAATCGTATGCAGCCTGCTAAAGCCGCCCTGGTTGGAATAGATCCTGGGGGTAAGCCTGACTTTGCCGATAGTATGGCTGAGCTCAGTTTGCTTGCCTCAAGTGCCGGCTCTCAACCTGTCATGACGATGATCGCCAAGCGAGCTAAACCTGATCCTGCTTTGTATATGGGGTCTGGTAAGGCCACTGAATTACGTGAGCAAATGGAAGCGAATGATGTGGATGTGGTTATTTTTAACCATGCTTTGTCACCTGTTCAGCAACGTAATTTAGAGCGGCATCTTAAGTGCCATGTTGTCGATCGAACTGGTCTTATCTTAGATATCTTTGCTCAGCGTGCTAAAAGCCATGTTGGTAAAACTCAGGTCGAGTTAGCTAATGTGAGATATCAGGTTTCAAGGCTGGTTAAAGCTTGGAGCCATTTAGAGCGTCAAAAAGGTGGTATTGGTATGCGTGGCGGCCCCGGTGAAACTCAGATGGAGTTGGATCGCCGTATGCTTGAGAATAAAGCCAAGCGTTTGCAAACGGAGCTTGAAAAGTTACAGCGCCAACAAGCAACTCAAAGACGCTCAAGAGAGCGGCGAGATGTGTTCTCTATTTCATTGGTGGGCTACACCAATACAGGTAAGTCGACCCTATTTAATGCTTTAACAAAAGCGGGAACTTACGCAGCCAATCAATTATTTGCTACTTTGGATACAACCTCTCGTCGAGTTTATTTGCCAGAGATTGGTAATGCCGTTATTTCTGACACGGTTGGGTTTATTAGAGATTTGCCTCACCAATTAGTTGAAGCTTTTAGAGCCACTTTAGATGAGACGGTTCGTGCTGATTTACTGCTTCATGTGGTCGATGCTTCAAGCTTTGATCGTGAACAACAAATGATCGAGGTGGACAAGGTTTTGGCTGAAATTGGGGCTGATCAAAGCCCTCAGCTAATTGTGGTTAATAAGATTGATCAGGTGCCTGCCTTAATGGAAAGAGGTCCTGTATTGCGTTATGACCGTGAGGGTAGGCCAGCAGCTATTTATATATCAGCAAAAGAGGGGATTGGCTTAGATTTACTCCGTCAAACATTGGCTGATTTGGCCAAGAACACTGATAGAATGAAGCCTCCTGTAGAGGAAGTTCCTTCAGTAGCAGAAATGGAATCTCAGGCCCCAGCTAAACGCTGGGAATCATTAGATGTTTTTCATACTCGTACAGGACTATATTCTCCCAACGATGCGTAAATTGTTAGAAATATTTTCGGTGAATGACCCAGGTTGGGGAAATAATCACCAATCAGACCCAACTCGTGGTCGTGATGATAAAAATGCTGGCGCACCTCGTCCTGAGGAGAACTCTCAACAACCACAAAAGCCTCAAAAACAGGATGGTCCACCAGACTTAGATGAGCTGTGGAGAGATTTCAATGGCCGCTTGAATGGTTTATTCAAAGGCAAAACAGGTGGTCATGGTGGTAAACAACCGCCTAGTTCGAAAAAACCAAATGGCGAGGGTGTAAAACCAGGTTTTGGTTTAGGGCTTGTTTTGGCTGTTGTATTAGTTGTTTGGGTGTTTAGTGGCTTTTTTATGATTCAAGAGGGGCAAACCGGTGTGGTGCTCCAGTTTGGTAAATATAGCTATACCACCAGGCCCGGTATTAATTGGCGTATGCCTTGGCCAATTCAGACTCATGAAGTGGTCAATCTGTCAGCGATTCGTTCGGTCGAAGTGGGCAGATCAACCATGATCAAAGCCTCTAACTTAAAAGATTCATCGATGTTGACTGAGGATGAAAACATCATTGATGTGCGTTTCGCTGTGCAATATCGTTTAAAAGATGCCACAGAGTATCTGTTCAACAATAAAGCTCCTGATGCTGCTGTTATTCAAGCTGCAGAAACTGCTGTTCGTGAAATTGTCGGCCGTAGCAAGATGGATAACGTGCTTTATGAAAATCGCGAAAAATTAGCGGTTGATTTGAATGTCTCTATTCAGAAAATTTTGGACAGTTATAAGGCTGGTATTTTTGTTACTAGTGTGACTGTGCAAAATGTTCAGCCACCTGAGCCTGTTCAAGCAGCGTTTGATGATGCTGTGAAGGCGGGGCAAGATCGCGAACGTTTGAAAAATGAAGGTCAAGCCTACGCGAATGATATCGTTCCGAAAGCTAAGGGTGCTGCCGATCGTTTGATGCAAGAAGCGGAAGGATATAAGGCAAAAGTTGTAGCCGTGGCGGAAGGTGATGCTGCACGTTTTAAATTAATTCAACCTGAGTACGCAAAAGCACAGAAGGTTACTCGTGATCGGATGTATATCGATACGATGCAAGAGGTTTATACCAATGTCACTAAGGTGCTAGTTGATCAAAAAGCTAATAACAGCAGCTTGTTATATTTGCCTTTAGATAAGTTGATTCAGCAAGTGACACCATCAACGCCTGCTGCTGTACCTAGTTCTAATACAGTGGCGAACACACCATCTTCCGCACCAGCTCCAGTAAGTACTGCAACTCCTGCGACAACTAATTCTGAGCCACGTCGTGACAGTAATGCGTTACGTAGCCGTGATCGTGAGCGCTAGGAGAAATTATTATGTCTAATCGTATTTTGCCTATCGTTGTTGCCTTCTTTGTCCTTTTGGGCTTGGTTTCATCTACGGTATTTGTGGTGGATCAGCGTCAATATGCTGTTGTGTTTTCGTTCGGTGAATTAAAGCGTGTGATTCAAGAGCCTGGTCTGCAGTTTAAGTTGCCAGCACCATTTGAGAGCGCTCAATTCTTTGAGCGCCGCATTTTGACAATTGACACGCCAGATGCTGAGCGTTTTATTACTGCTGAGAAGAAAAACTTGTTGGTTGATTCTTATGTGAAGTGGCGCATTGTAGAGCCGCGACGTTTCTTCATTAGTTTCCGAGGTGATGAGCGCATGGCTCAAGACCGCCTCAATCAATTAGTGAAGTCAGCTTTGAATGAAGAGTTCACAAAGCGCACAGTGAGAGAGTTAATTTCTGAGCAGCGTGAGCAAGTGATGCAAAACATTCGCAAGAAAGTGACAGAAGAGGCTGCGGATATTGGTATTGAGATTGTGGATGTACGTCTTAAGCGCATCGATTTATTGGCTGAGATTAGTGAATCCGTATTCCGTCGCATGGAAGCTGAACGTAAGCGCGTGGCTAATGAATTACGCTCGACTGGTGCTGCTGAGTCTGAAAAGATTCGTGCTGATGCAGAGCGTCAGCGTGACGTGATTTTGTCTCGTGCGTATAGAGATGCGCAACGAATCAAAGGGCAAGGTGATGCTAAAGCCACAGCGATATATGGTGAGGCATTTAATCGTGATCCACAGTTCGCTCAGTTTTACAGAAGCCTTGAGGCCTATCGTTCTAGCTTTAAAACAAAGCAAGATTTGATGGTTCTTGAGCCTAATACTGATTTCTTAAAATTTATGAAAGGCAGCAACCCAAAAAATGGTTTTGGGCCAATGTCTCCACTTCCGGCAGCTAAATAATGAATCGTTGGTTATTACCTGAAAATATTGCAGACGTACTACCGTCTGAGGCACGCAAGATTGAGGAGTTGCGTCGCCTCTTTTTAGACCGTTTTCAATCTTATGGCTATGAGCTAGTGATGCCACCGATGGTTGAGTTCTTGGATTCCTTGTTAACAGGAACGGGCCAAGATCTTAATTTAAAGACATTTAAATTGGTTGATCAGTTATCAGGTCGCACATTAGGTCTTAGAGCTGACATGACCCCTCAGGTGGCAAGAATTGATGCTCATTTGTTAAATCGAGCTGGTGTGACACGTCTTTGTTATGCAGGCTCTGTGTTGCACACTAAAGCTGCTCCAGGTGCTTACTCTCGTGAGCAACTGCAGTTAGGGGCTGAAATTTATGGTCATGCTGGTTGGGAAGCGGATTTAGAAGCTCAAATTTTATTGATTGAAGTGCTTAATTTGAGCCAAATTGGCCAAGTTACTTTGGATATGAGTCATGCTGGCTTATTGGCTGGTGTTTTGGGTGATTTCAAGCCAGCAGCAGAAGCGCTAGACGCTTTATATGCTGCGCTACAAGCCAAAGATGTTTCTTCCTTAAATCAAGTTATTAGTGCTTGGCCTGAGCAAGTTCGTACAGCTATTTTGGCCTTAGTGACACTAAATGGTTCGCCGGAAGCTGTTATTGCTGCTGCGCGTCAAAAATTACCCAAAGTAAAGACTGTTGAAGTTGCTTTGGCGGATCTTGAGCGTTTATGCGCTGCTCTAGGTGGAATTAACAGTACACCTAATTTAAATCTTGATTTGTCAGATTTGCGTGGTTACCAGTATCACAGTGGCGTTATGTTTGCCGCCTATGTCGAAGGTTTGCCAACAGCTATTGCAAGAGGGGGACGCTACGATATGGTTGGTGAGGCCTTTGGTCGATCTAGGCCTGCTACCGGTTTTTCTTTGGATATCATGACATTATCAAGATTATCTAAAGTAAATTCTAGAAAATTAGCCATCTTGGCACCTTGGTCAATTGATCAGAAATTAGGTAAGAAAATTACTGAATTAAGGTCCCAAGGTGAAGTTGTTATTCAGTTATTGCCCGGGGACTCTCAAGATGGCGAGGAGTTTTCTTGTGATCGGGAGCTAGTTGATCAAAAAGGCGAGTGGATCGTCAAGCCAAGAGCGTAAAATGCTCTTTTTTGTAATTTCTTAATTAAATCCTTTTTATGTCCGTTCAGAATACTGCCAGTAAGACTGGCCGCAATGTTGTAGTAATTGGTACCCAATGGGGTGACGAAGGTAAGGGCAAAATTGTTGACTGGTTGACTGATCATGCTGAAGGCGTGGTTCGTTTCCAGGGTGGTCACAATGCTGGTCATACCCTCATTATTAACGGACAAAAGACCATTTTGCGTTTGATTCCATCAGGCATCATGCGCGCAGGCACTGTTTGTTACATTGGTAACGGTGTGGTGCTGTCTCCTGAGGCCTTATTTAAAGAAATTGGTGAGCTAGAGGCTGCTGGTATTGATGTTCGTTCACGCTTGAAGATTTCTGAAGCGACGACATTAATTCTTCCTTACCATGTGGCAATTGACCATGCTCGTGAGGCTAAGCGTGGCCAAGCAAAGATTGGTACAACTGGTCGTGGTATTGGACCTGCTTATGAAGATAAAGTGGCCCGTCGTGCTTTACGTGTTCAAGATTTATTCTTCCCAGAGTCTTTTGCCAAGAAATTGGAAGAAAACTTGGAATATCACAACTTTGTTTTAACAAACTACTTCAAAGCGCCAGCTTTAGATTTTGCACAGGTGCGTGACAGTATGTTGGCTTACGCTGAGCAGCTTCGTCCTTTGGTAGCTGATGTGTCTAGCGAGTTAGATGCTATTCAGAAAGCAGGCAAGAATATTCTTTTTGAAGGTGCTCAAGGCGCTTTGTTAGATATTGATCATGGTACTTATCCATTTGTCACGTCTTCAAACTGTGTAGCTGGTAATGCAGCAGCAGGTTCTGGTGTAGGTCCTGGTAGCTTGCATTATGTGTTGGGTATTACAAAGGCCTATTGCACACGCGTAGGCTCAGGTCCTTTCCCAAGCGAGTTGTATGACCATGACAATCCAAAAGCTCAAGACCCAATCGGCTTGCGTTTGGCAGAAGTAGGAAAAGAGTTTGGTTCTGTAACTGGCCGACCACGCCGTACAGGCTGGTTAGATGCAGCCGCACTAAAACGCTCCATTCAGATCAGCGGTGTGACTGGTTTGTGTATGACTAAATTAGACGTGTTGGATGGCTTGGAGCAGATTCGTTTATGCGTGGGTTATCAGTTAGATGGTAAGCAATTAGATGTATTACCGCGTGGTTCAGATGCAGTTGCTCGTTGTGAGCCCATTTATGAGACTTTCTCTGGTTGGAGTGAGAGTACTTTAGGTATTCAGAAGTGGGATCAGTTACCTAACGCAGCTCAGGCTTATCTACGCCGAGTAGAGGAAGTTGCGGGTATTCCTATTGCGATGGTGTCAACTGGTCCAGATCGTAATGAGACTATCTTGTTGCAACATCCTTTTGAAGCATAAGTCTAAGGAATAAAAAAGGGCAGTATCTAAAAACGGCGCCAAAAGCGCCGTTTTTATTGGGGTGGGGTGGTTGGAGCGATCCCTGTTACGATAGCCTTTGGAATATGTTGATACTTGTCACAAACTTATAAGACAATGAGCCATGACTAGAAAAAATACAAAAGAGACGATAGCTCTGTCTGAGGCCAAGGCTCGTAAATTGCCGGAAAAGCAAGGAACGGTTCAAGGGCATCGAGATGGCTTTGGTTTTGTCATTCCTGATGATGGTGGTGAGGATGTTTTCTTAACTGAAAAGGAAATGTCTCGCGTGATGCATAACGATAAAGTGATCGTTAAGGTGTCCGGTTTAGATCGTCGTGGCAGACCAGAAGGACAAATCTCTGAAGTATTAACGCATGCTAATAAGTTTGTGATTGGCCGATTGCTTAATGAAAACGGCGTTTTAATTTGCGCCCCTGAAGATAAGCGTATTGGCCACGATATTTTGATACCGCCTAGAGGTCAAGCAAATGCCAAATTGGGTCAGGTGGTTTCTGTTGAAATCATTGATTATCCCGATAGCTATCGTCAAGCGGTGGGGCGTGTGGTTGAGGTATTGGGTGAGATTGATGATCCAGGGATGGAAATTGAAATTGCGGTACGCAAATATGGTGTGCCGAATGAGTTTTCCCCTGCTGCTATGAAAGAAGCAGAAGCTTTACCTGATGAGATTCGTGATGAAGATTTAGATGGGCGCGTTGATTTAAGAGATGTGCCATTGGTGACCATTGATGGTGAGGATGCCAGGGACTTCGATGATGCCGTGTATTGCGAACCAGTTACTTGGGGTAAATCTAAAGCTTGGCGTTTAATTGTTGCGATTGCCGATGTGTCACATTATGTGAAGCCTGACCACCCACTAGATGCTGATGCCATTTCAAGAGCGACTTCGGTGTATTTCCCTCGCCGGGTCATTCCAATGTTGCCTGAAAAAATTTCTAATGGTTTATGTTCTTTAAAGCCTGAAGTTGATCGTTTATGCATGGTGTGCGATGCAGTGATTGATGTGAACGGCGAAGTGCAAGCCTATCAGTTTTACCCAGCCGTGATGCATTCTGCGCAGCGTTTTACTTACAACACTGTTTGGGAAATTCTTAGTAATTCAAATGGTCCTGAGGCTGCTCGATTCAAACATCTAAAGAAAAATTTAGACCGTTTATATAGTCTATACAAAGTATTACGTTTAGCTAGAGATAAGCGCGGGGCGATTGATTTTGAAACAACCGAAACGCAAATTATCAGTAATGATTTGGGTAAGATTGAGCGCATTGAACCACGCATTCGTAATGAAGCGCATCGTGTGATTGAAGAGTGTATGTTGGCGGCGAACGTTTGCGCTGCTGATTTCTTGGATAAACATGGGCATGCCGCTTTATTCCGTGTCCACGCTGAGCCTTCTGTAGAGAAATTATTAACTCTTAGACAAGTATTAAGAACTGCTGGCTTGAGTTTGGGGGGAGGTGAAAAACCAAAGCCCAAAGATTTCTCTAAATTAATTGAAGATATCAAGCCAAGACCAGATGCTGCCATGTTGCAATCGGTCGTTTTAAGATCAATGCAACAAGCGGTTTATCAACCTGATAATTATGGACATTTTGGTTTGGCGTATAACGCTTATGCGCATTTCACCAGTCCGATCCGACGTTACCCTGATTTATTAGTTCATCGTGCGATTAAGGCAATCTTGGCTAAGAAAACTTATTCACCATCCATTCCGTCAGAAGTGGTGTTGAATTTAGCGATGCCAAAGAGTGGTCCAGGGCGTGTGAATGCAGCCAATGCTAAGAAATCCCATGAGGATGCAAAAGCATCGAAGGTGGCGCCAGCTAAAACAACGCGTGGTGGTAAAGCAAAAGCTAATTCTGAAGCAATGGCTGCGTGGGCTCAATTAGGGGTGCATTGTTCATCTAATGAGCGTCGAGCAGATGAGGCATCTAGGGATGT
>Ga0228702_1000285_pt1 | contig 41349 bp, 35 predicted proteins | sample McNCre217_Aug_MG_2_FD_178018 | JGI IMG/M metagenome (GOLD analysis project Ga0228702, IMG submission 178018) | Freshwater microbial communities from McNutts Creek, Athens, Georgia, United States - 20-17_Aug_MG | ecosystem: Environmental > Aquatic > Freshwater > Creek | place: USA: Georgia...
GCAGGCAGGTTGAAGTGCTGCTGTACACCAGGAAGGTCGGTGAAGCGAACATCGAGGAACTTAACGTCGTTGTCCTTGATGTACTTGACAACCTCGGAGGCGGTCTTGAACATAGGGGAAATCCCTTCAAAGTTGGATGGGGAATCAGGCGAGCCATTACGCCTATGTAAAGTTTACTTTGCCTTTACCCGAGCGGGGGCCAACCTAATGTTTCCGGAATGTAAAAAGTTTCAGGCAGTGGCCGCGCCGATGGCTGGCAATAGGCTTGTTTGGTGACTGAAACCGCATATCAACGCTGGCCCGGCGAACGCCTCGGACTACCCGCTACGGGTTCTGGCTCAATGGCAAAAATGCCCCGGCGAATCCTGGCAATTTTTATCGACTGGGCAGCGGCCTTGCTGGTTTCCCACGCCTTCTTCAAGGACGACAGCACGGCGACCCTTGGCATCTTTGCTGTCATGCAAATCCTGGCCATTTGGGCTCTAGGGGCGTCAATAGGGCATCTGATTGCGGGCCTCCGGGTTGCCAGTCTCAAACGACCCCGCGTGGGTCTATGGTGGGCGCTTATCCGGACAGCCCTCATCTGCCTGGTGATTCCGGTTGCCGTCTGGGACGCCGATGGGCGAGGACTGCACGACAAGGCAGCCGGCACTGTGCTGATCCGTCGATAAAAAAATCGCCTCCGTTGTCCGGAGGCGATTTCTCTACTTCTTAGCGTGGCTTGGCAGATCCACGAACCTTGGTTGGGTCTACACCCTTTGGTACTGGCACGTTCAGGCGCATGGTGCTCAGGCGTCGGTTGATTTCGCCCAGTTCCGCGGTACGAACCACCTTCGGAAGCTTGAAGACGCTGGAGGCCACCTTGCCCAGACGAACCGAGTGCTCGTCGCCGCAGACCCAAAGTACGGTCACTGGAACACCATTAGCGATCTTGTCGAGGCGACGCTTCTCGTCCTCAACCAGTCTCGAAACCGAGCTGCGGTGACCTTCCGCGATCAAAACGATGCCGCCGCGTCCAGAGACTCGGTAAACCAGGTCCTGACTCTTAGCGTTTACCGCGATTGGCTCCTCGGAACCACTCCAACCGCGCTTAAGGACGGTCTGGAGGATGGCGCCCACGGCACCCGGCTGGCCCTCGATGCGCTCGTAGGCCATCTTTTCGGCGCGACGACTGATTACAGCGATGAAGGTGATTGCCGCGGCAACCACTCCGAGTACGGTCCACACGCTGAAGCTAAGAGCACTCGCGCCACCCAGGAAACCGAGAAGCATGCTGACAGCAAATGCACCTACGGCAAATGCCAACGCTACGGGTACGGCGGTCTTGTCTGTCTTAGCGGTCAGCTTCCAAATTTCCCACATTTGGGCGAAGCGACCTGAGCTCTTCCGGGTGTTTTTAGCCATTAGTCCAGCCTACCGGCTAGACCGCCTGGGAGAAGCCAAGGGCCGTGTCGGCGAGGTGTCGCAGGTGTTCCGGCACTTCGCGACCCTTCTTGGCCATGCTCTGTGCCCAGAGGCGACCGGCTCGGTAGGACGAACGCACCAACGGTCCGCTCAGCACTCCCAGATAACCCATGGCTTCGGCGGTTTCTTTGAGACTCACGAACTCTTCCGGCTTGACCCAACGCGAGATCGGGTGGTGTCGGACCGAAGGACGCAGATACTGCGTGATTGTGATGATGTCGGTTCCTGCATCGTAAAGCGCCTGGAGTGCCTCGATGATTTCCTCGTTGGTTTCACCCATGCCCAGAATGAGGTTGGACTTAGTCACCATTCCGGCATCGCGCGCCTGAGTGATCACGTCGAGGGACCGCTCATAGCGGAATGCTGGGCGAATCTCCTTAAAGATGCGGGGCACGGTCTCGAGGTTGTGCGCAAACACCTCCGGCTTGGCATCGAAAACCTGCTGCAGAAGCTCCGACTTTCCGCTGAAGTCCGGAACCAGGATCTCAACACCGGTGCCAGGGGACTGCTGGTGAATCTGGCGGATGGTCTCGGCGTAGAGCCAGGCCCCTTCGTCCTCCAGGTCATCGCGGGCAACGCCGGTCACGGTGGCGTAGCGCAGCTCCATCTTTGCCACCGATTCGCCCACTCGACGTGGCTCATCGGCGTCGAAGTCGGCGGGCTTGCCGGTATCGATCTGACAGAAATCACAGCGGCGGGTGCACTGAGAGCCACCGATGAGGAAGGTCGCCTCGCGGTCCTCCCAGCACTCGAAGATGTTGGGGCAGCCGGCCTCCTGGCAGACCGTGTGCAGGTTTTCGCCCTTCACCAGCGACTGCAACGCCGTGTACTCGGGACCCATCTTGGCTCGGGTCTTGATCCACTCCGGCTTGCGCTCGATCGGGGTCTGCGAATTGCGGACTTCGATGCGAAGCAGCTTCTTGGTTGGTTCGGTCATTTCTGCACCTTATAGATCTGGTTCAGATGTTTCTGAACCTGTTCAGCGGCCATTGCCGGAGTGATTTCCTTGCCGAGCAGTTCGGTCAAAGTTGAGGTTCCTGCGTCCTTGATGCCACAGGCGATGATGGTCTCATACGGTTTCAAAGAGTTGTTGCAGTTGAGTGCGAATCCGTGCATCGTGGTGTGCTCGGCAACACGAATACCGATGGCCGCAACCTTCAGGTGCGAACCGTTGGGCTGAGGTGCCCAAACGCCCGAGCGCCCTTCGACTCGTTCGGTTTTGAGACCAAAGTCCGCAATTGTGTCGATTAGGACCTGTTCCAACCATCGAACGTAGCCAACGACATCGATGGGGCGGGGCAGTTGCATGATGGGATACCCGACCAACTGACCGGGACCGTGCCAGGTGATCTTGCCACCGCGATTGGTTTCGATCACCGGGGTGCCATCCTGGGGGAGTTCCTCGCCCTCGGTGCGCTTGCCGGCGGTATAGACCGGCTCGTGTTCCAGAAGTATTACGGTGTCTGGACGGGCACCCGAAACCACCTCGGAGTGAATCTGATACTGAAGCTCTAGCCCAGCGTCGTATGACACGAAATCAGGCGCCAATCCGGCGAAAACGAACTCGGTCATTCCCCTATTTTATCCCTGCTAGTTGAACTGTCCGATGTCTGAAGTGGGCGAGGCTGTGGATTTGTTGGAACCCATCAATGGCCGAACGACTATAAATTCAGTGGTGCGAACCAAATCACTCCTGAAGCTGAAATCTGCGCTAGACGAGCATTGGCGGTTGGGCCAGCAGGTGAGTTTAACCCGAATCGGCCCCCGATTATTTCTTCTCGGAAGCGAATCGGTGGCGCCAGATACATACGTCTATGACAGTGGCTTCACTGCATCCGGGCAAAAAGCAGCAAACCGAGAAATCGAACTGGCTGACAAGAGTGGGGGCAAGGAGCGTTCGCGTCGATTGTTGGTTGGGGCCTCGGTGATGTCGGCTCTTCTGGCAGCGGGCCTGTTTTTCGCATTCGCTAAACCAACTGACTTCTTTGGTGCAGCACCGGTCAATGGCACAGGTATAGGTCAGGCTAGACAGCCCGTTTCATCCTCAACTACAAAGGCTTCGTCGTCTAATCAGGTACCGAGTAAACCATCCTGCGGCTTTGTCGTGATGGGCCTGCAACCACTAACTGTAGCCAGCAGGCCAGAATCGGGAGGGACCGCGAGGTTGATCGAGGATATTGTTCTGGGCGGTGAACGCCAGCAAGAACTCGAATTTATCTGCGGTGCAACGCGCACCTTCTACCAAGTGAGATTCAGCCTGGTGCAAGGCACCTGGAAAGCAAAGAGTGCGACCCCAATGGGATCGCACTCTTGAAACGAAAACTAGGTTTACAGGCCTAGGTTTGCGTCGAAGTTTGCCTGCTCCAAGCGGGTCTTCACGTCCACAAGGAAACGGCTGGCATCTGCGCCGTCCACCAGGCGGTGGTCGTACGACAGAGCCAGGAACACCATGCTGCGGATTGCAATCGACTCGTTGCCCTCGGCATCGGTCACTACTGCTGGACGCTTGGTGACGACACCGGTGCCCAAGATTGCAACCTGAGGCAGGAACACAACCGGGGTGTCGAACAGGGCGCCACGCGAACCGGTGTTGGTCAGGGTGAAAGTACCGCCCTGCAGCTCGTCCGGGGTCAGCTTGTTGTTGCGAGTGCGGTCGGCCTTGTCGGCGATCGTCTTAGCGATTTCGCTGATGTTCAGTGTGGATGCATCGCGGATTACCGGGGTGAGTAGGCCACGCTCGGTGTCCACCGCAAACGAGATGTTCTCGGTGCCGTGGTAAACCACGCTGTCACCCTCGATGCTTGCGTTCAGCTTCGGGTGTGCCTTCAGTGCCTCGGCGGCAGCCAGAGCGAAGAATGGCATGAAGTTAAGTTTGACGCCGTTCTTGGCGACGAAAGCAGGCTGAACCTTGGCGCGAAGCTGCGCGATGCGGGTCACATCGACCTCGACTACGGTGGTCAGCTGAGCGGTCGAAACCATCGACGCAACCGCACGCTCTGCCAGTACCTTGCGCAAACGCGACATCGGCTCGGTGGTGCCGCGTAGTGGCGACGTTGCTGCGACGAAAGCAGCGGCTGGAACCGATGCCGAAGCTGGAGCTGCGCTTCCCGCGTTCAGGACGTCCTCCTTGCGGATTCGGCCACCGACGCCGGTGCCTGCAACCGTACCAAGGTCTACACCGGTTTCGTTTGCGAGCTTGCGTACCAGGGGAGTGACATAGCCGGCATCGCTGGTTACTGCCGGAGCGGCAACAACCGGTGCGGCTACAACCGGCGCAGAAACGACTGGTGCAGCTACTACTGGCGCTGCAACCACTGGGGCAGCGATGACCGGAGCGGCCACCACTGGGGCTGGTGCCTCTACCGGGGCGGCGGCAACTGGTGCCTCTACCGGAGCTGCAGCTGCGCCATCGCCAACGATTGCCAGAACGGCACCGACAGCGGCGGTCTCGTCTTCCTGAACCAGGATCTGCTGCAGTACACCAGCTACCGGCGATGGAATCTCGGTGTCAACCTTGTCGGTCGAAACCTCTACGAGTGGCTCGTCGACGGCCACGCTCTCGCCGACCTTCTTCAGCCAACGGGTTACGGTACCCTCGGTGACGCTTTCACCGAGTGCTGGAAGTAGTACTTCGCTCATTTGTGTGCTTGCTCCTTGTTGGAAATTGGAAAATCTTTAGGCGTGGGCGTGTAGCGGCTTGCCGGCCAATGCCAGGTGGGCTTCGCCCATGGCTTCGTTCATGGTTGGGTGGGCGTGAATCAGAGACGCGACGTCCTCTGGGTATGCCTCCCACGAAACGATGAGCTGGGCTTCACCGATCTGCTCGCCAACGCGCGAGCCAATCATGTGTACGCCAACAACCGGTCCGTTGTTCTGACGAATCAGCTTCACGAAGCCGGCGGTGCCGAGGATCTGGCTCTTGCCGTTTCCACCGAGGTTGTACTCGTAGGTCGAGATGTTCTCGGCGCCGAACTTCTCGGCGGCCTTTGCCTCGCTGAGACCAACCGAGGCGATCTCTGGCTCGCAGTAGGTGACCTTAGGGATGTTGTTCTCGTCGATGGCGCGTGGGTTTAGACCTGCGATGTCCTCGGCGATGAATATTCCCTGCTGGAAACCGCGGTGGGCAAGCTGCAGGCCTGGCACGATGTCGCCGGCGGCGTAGACGCCCGGCAGGTTGGTCTGTAGGCGGTCGTTAGTTAGAACGAATCCACGGTCCATTGCCACGCCCTGCTCTTCGTAACCGAAGCCAGTGGCGTTTGGACCGCGACCAACTGCTACCAGGAGAAGCTCGGCTTCCAGGGTGGTGCCGTCTTCGAGGGAGACGACTACGCCGTTCTCGTGCTGGGTCACTCCGCTGAAGCGAACGCCGGTCTTGAAGTTAATGCCGCGCTTTCGGAAGGCACGCTCGAGTGCCTTAGAGACCGAAGCGTCCTCGTTTGGAACCAGGCTCGGCAGACCCTCGACGATGGTTACGTCGGTGCCGAAAGACTTCCAGACCGATGCGAACTCGACACCGATGACGCCGCCACCGAGGACGATGACCTTATTCGGAACGAAGTTCAACTGCAGGGCGTGCTCGGAGGTGATTACGCGGCCGCCGATTTCGAGACCTGGCAGCGAACGCGAGTAGGAACCGGTAGCGAGGATTACGTTGGTGCCGGTGTAGTTGTCGCCGTTTGCGGTTACGGTCTTAGGGCCGGTGAGGCGTCCCTCGCCCGAAACCAGGGTGATGTTCTTGGAGTGACCGACCAGACCGGTCAGGCCCTTGAAGAGGCGGTCAACAATGCCATCGCGGTACTTGTTTACGGTTGGCATATCGATGCCGTTTAGGGTCGCGCTCACACCGAAGGCGCCGGCCTCGCGGGTGACGTCGGCTACCTCAGCAGCGTGCAGTAGCGCCTTGGTTGGAATACAGCCGCGGTGCAGGCAGGTGCCACCGAGCTTGTCGCGCTCGATGAGGGCTACGGTCTTGCCCAGCTGAGCAGAGCGGAGAGCGGCTGCGTAGCCACCACTTCCGCCACCGAGGATTACGACGTCAAAGTTGTGGTCAGCCACGAGGAACTCCCTTACAGAAAACAGGCATCAGTACAAAACTTTACTCCGGTTTTGTTAGCTTTGCCGACCTATCGGTGCTGTTTCTTGCCTGAAGATACTTGCTATTCCGCGGCCAGATTCTCGGCCAGTGAGAGAAGTGTGCGAACCATGACTCCGGTTGGGCCATGTGGGGTGTAGCCGTAGGCCGCGCCCTCGTTGTCTGCCGGACCCGCAATGTCTAGGTGAGCCCAGTCCAACTTGCTGCCGTCGGCCTTGTTCCCGACGAATTCGTGCAGGAACCAACCGCCCACAATCATTCCACCGACCGTGGCCCCAACCTTGCTGTTCTGAAGATCGGCGACCGGTGAATCCAGGAAACTGCGCAGTTCCTTGGCCAGCGGCATGTGCCAAGTAGGCTCACCAGCCTTGGCCGCCGCCTGACCGATAGCCTGCACGCCGTAGTCGGAACCCATGAGTCCGGTGTACCGCACTCCCAGGGCCACCCTCGCGGCTCCGGTGAGGGTTGCCACATCGACGATCAGGTCTGGCATGGTCTCCGATGCGGCGCTGATGCCATCGGCCAGGACAAGCCGTCCCTCGGCGTCCGGGTTGGTGACCTCTACGGTCTTGCCGTTTCGGGCCTTGAAAACATCTCCGGGGCGCATCGCGCTACCGGATGGCATGTTCTCTGCGAGGCAAAGGTAAGCGGTGACGGTAATCGGCAACTTGGCCGCAGCAATCGCTCGGATCGCCGAATAGACGGTTGCCGCGCCCGTCATGTCGTATTTCATGCCCAGCATGCCACCGAGTGGCTTGACGGCCAGGCCGCCGGTGTCGAACGTGATTCCCTTACCGACCAAGGCAAGATGCTTGGTCGCCTTCTTGGCAGGGGAGTAGGTGAGCTTGACGAGACGCGGTGGCCGAACGCTGCCCATGCCAACCGCGGCAATGAGACCGAATCCGTCCTTGGCAAGGCGTTTTTCGTCCCAGACTTCGAACTTGAGGCCGTCGGTCTCGGCTGCAGAGGCGGCAATGTCGGCGAATTTGGCCGGGTAGAGAAGATTCGCGGGTGTTCCCGAAAGGTCTCGGGCCTCGCGAACACTGCGAGCGACCACACCGATGCGGCCAAGGGCCTTGGCATCCACCGAAAGGGCGGTAACCAAATGCACCTTCTTAAGTTTGGACGAGTTCGGCCGACCGACATAAGCGTAATTTCCGAGGGCTATTCCCTCGAGCAGCGCCTCGGCCTGTTGCACATCGGTCACCGGAAGTCGAAGTTCCAGTGCTGGCACCTCATTGAGCCCACGACCGATTGCGCCGCCGAGTTCGCGCCAGTCATCGGTGGTCGGGGCCTCGTCGCCGAGACCAAGAATCGCAACCGAAAGCTCGCCAGCCAGGGTGCGCGTTACGGTCTCTGCCTTGCCAGTGACTCCGATCAATCCCAGTTGCGCTGGGGTCAACAAATCGGAGCCTTGGAGTTCCACAGCGCCACCGACCTTTGCGGCGCCAAGCACCACGAGTACCGGCTTGGTGCCGGCCTTAGCGGTGGAAACTGCGGAGACTGTGAACTTCAAATCGGTCATGCCAATAGCCTAAGCCGGCAAGCGGTGGGAACATCGGAGCGCGACCGGCTGTTTAGAATTGCATCGTGATTGAACCAGCAGACCTCTATACCTTCGTAGTTGAAACCAACGAGGTACCTTTGGGCTTGCCGCTGGTCACCGGTCTGAGCGGATTCAGCGATGCCGGCGGCACCATCAGCCAGGTATCGGACAGCATTTTTGCCAACTATGACTTCACGATGCTGGTGGAGTTCGACAACGATGAGCTGCTGGATTACCGCAGCCGTCGCCCAATCATGTTCTTCGAAAAGGACCACATAGTTTCCTATGAGCCGCCGATCCTGGCGCTCTATCTGCTGAACGACGAGGCGGGGAATCAATTCCTTTTCCTCCACGGCTACGAGCCAGATTTCAAGTGGGAAGCGTTCGTTGAGGCGCTCGAGGACCTGTTCGAACTATTCGCGGTTTCCTCGGTGACTTGGGTACACAGCATCCCATTCCCGATTCCGCACACCAGGCCGGTGGGAATCACCGTGAGCGGTAACCGACGCGACCTAATCGACTCCGTGAGCGAGTGGAAGCCTTCAACTTCGGTTCCCGGCAACGTCCTTCACGTCTTGGAATGGAAACTGACCGCTACCGGGATACCGATGGCTGGTTTCGTCTTCCTGGTTCCGCACTACCTTTCGGACAACGATTATCCCGAGGTTGCGATTAGCGCCTTCCAGCAGATTTCGGCGGCAACCGGACTGGTATTCAAGACCGACCCGCTCCGCGAAGAAAACAATCGTTTCCTACGCAAGATCAACGAACAGATGGCAGAGAACCAGGACCTTCAGCGCATGGTCACTCAACTGGAACAGGGCTATCACTCCAGCGAAGACAACCCAAACCGCCCAAGCATTAGTAAGCCGGTCAGCAAGGTTCCAACCGCGGATGAAATTGCCGCGGAACTCGAGGACTACCTAGCCTCGAAGACCCGCAACGACGGCGACGCCGAAGCCAACCCGGAGGCCTAGGCCGATGAAGCGGCGCTCTGCGGCCTTCATTGTCACGCTCGGAGTATTGGCATACATCAGTGCAGTAACTCAACGCAGCACCATGGGCATTGCCTCGCTGGTTGCCACCTCGAGATTCCACACGACCGCCGAGCAACTCTCGACCCTGGCGGTGGCCCAGCTGGTGGTTTATGCCGCAATGCAGATTCCGGTCGGCCTCCTACTCGACCGGTTTGGTGCGCGCCTGCTACTCACCGTCGGTGCAATTTCTATGGCACTAGGCCAGTACGTAGTGGCCTTCGCACCCAACCTAGAGACAGCCGTCGCCGGAAGAATGCTCGTTGGCTTCGGCGATGCCTTCACCTTCATCTCGATGATTCGACTCATCAACGGTTGGTACCAGGGAAAGCGCGCCTCGCAGCTGCAGCAGTGGATGGGCAACGGTGGGCAGATCGGGCAGATCATTTCGGCGCTGCCTTTCTCTTACCTGCTGCACGCCGATGGCTGGGTAGTTGCCTTCGCGGTTTGGGCGACTATCGCACTGATTATCGGTGTCGCCGCCTGGATATTGATCGCAGACGAGCCAACCCGGGTTGAACACAAGCAGATCAACTGGCGCGCCCGCGTTGCCCAACTGCGCGAATCGATGAAGCTCAGCAGCACCCGCATGGCTTTCTGGGTGCATTTCACGACTCAGTCGTCCACGACAGTGATTGTCCTGCTCTGGGGTGTTCCATTCCTGGAGCAGGCCGAGGGGCTGTCAAAGCCGGTAGTGATTGGAATCCTGAGTTCCTTCGTGATCATCGGCTTCGTCTTTGGCTTACTTTTTGGTCAGCTCTGCGCGCACCGGCCCCAGTGGCGCAGGACGGCGCTGACCTCCACCACGCTCATCATGCTCTCCAGTTGGGTGGTCCTCATTGCAATCCCCGGTCAGGCTCCCGCCTGGGTGCTCGTGACCTGGCTCTTTGCAACCTCGATGAATGCTCCCGCCTCGATGGTTGCCTTCGATTACACGCGAGAATACGTGCCCAAACACGAACTGGGTGCCGCAAACGGATTCGTGAATATCGGCGGTTTCTTAGCCACGTTCAGCATGATGTTCATCATCGGCGTGATTCTGGACCTCTACTATTCGTTAGCAGGCAAGGCTGCGGGCCTAAAGCTCTACTCACTGAACGGCTTCCGGTTGGCATTCATCTCGGTCCTGGTTGTAATCGGTGGCGGTCTCGCGATGTATCGCTGGAACGAGCACAAGACCACCGCCGGCAACAAGTTGGGAAGAAAACCGTAACAAAATCGGTTTTCAAACGTTGACATACATGAGAACCGCCTGATAAGGGCGCGCAATCGTGTAGAATTTCAAGCAGACGACCCATTCTCGTTCGAATTTCCTCGGACTTGACATGGGTCTATGTTCTGCCCGGAATAGGACACGTCCTATCGAGCAAAGGATCCGGTTATTACCGAGAAAAAAGCCGCCAAGACCAAGGCAACCGCAACCGTAGAGTCGGAGACTCCGGTGCTGGACGCCGCACCTAAGGCAAGGAAGGCCAAGGCTAAGCCTGAGGCCGAAGTCGACGCTACCGCCGAGGCCCCTAAGGCAACCAAGGCAAAGACCGTGAAGGCGCCAGCCGAGAAGGCTGCCAAGCCCGCTAAGGCCAAGGCCGTGAAGGTACCAAAGGGCAAGATCTCCGAGGACGAAGAGCTAGACGAAGAAGAACTCGACGATGTCGAGATCGAGGTAACCGCCGAGGACATCGTCGAAGAAGCAAACGCGACTCCCGGCGTAGTCCAAGCGGAGGCCGCCGAAGAGCACGTCGAGGAAAAGACTGAAGCCGAGAAGCACCTCGAGCAGCTGGACGCCCTCGTAATCTCCAATAAGGACGAAGACGAGCTACCGGCTATGAACACCGGAATCAGCGGCGCCACCGCGGACCCGGTAAAGGACTACCTGAAGCAGATCGGCAAGGTAGCGCTGCTAAACGCCGAGCTCGAGGTTGAGCTGGCGAAGCGCATCGAGGCAGGTCTATTCGCAGAGGAGAAGCTCGGCGAAACCGACAAGGAAAAGCTTTCTCCCGAGATGACCCGCGACCTTCGCTGGGTGGTAAAGGACGGCCAGCGCGCGAAGGCCCACCTACTGGAGGCGAACCTCCGTCTGGTAGTTAGCCTCGCCAAGCGCTACACCGGCCGTGGAATGCAGTTCCTGGACCTAATTCAAGAGGGAAACCTAGGCCTGATTCGCGCGGTCGAGAAGTTCGACTACACCAAGGGCTACAAGTTCTCCACCTATGCAACCTGGTGGATTCGTCAGGCCATCACCCGCGCCATGGCCGACCAGGCTCGCACCATCCGCATCCCGGTTCACATGGTTGAAGTCATTAACAAGCTTTCGCGCGTTCAGCGCCAGCTTCTGCAGGACCTTGGCCGCGAACCGACCCCAGAAGAGCTGGCTCGCGAACTGGACATGACTCCTGAAAAGGTAGTCGAGGTCCAGAAGTACGGTCGCGAGCCGATTTCGCTTTCGACTCCGCTCGGCGAGGACGGCGACAGCGAGTTCGGCGACCTGATCGAGGACACCGAGGCAATTGCACCGGCTGAGGCAGTCGGTTTCACCATGCTGCAGCGCGAGATCGAACGCATCCTCGAGTCGCTACATCCTCGTGAGGCTGGCGTGATTCGTTCCCGTTTCGGTCTCGGAGATGGCGTCCAGAAGACCCTCGACCAGATTGGCGAGGAGTTCGGTGTTACCCGCGAACGTATTCGTCAGATCGAGTCGAAGACCATGTCGAAGCTGAAGCACCCTTCGCGTTCGCAGAACCTCCGCGACTTCCTAGAGCACTAAATGCGTTACTTGCCGGCCATCGTCATCGGGCGACTGACCCGCATTGCGGTTCGTCTAGTTCGCCCGGGCGGTGGTTCGGCACTTCCCGGCCTGGTGGTTTCCAAGATTGCACCGGGAATTCTGAAGCGCACCTTTGCCAAGTTCCCCCAGGGCCTGGTAATCATCACCGGCAGCGCCGGCAAGTCGACCACCACAAAGATGGTGGTTGCGATTGCGCGCGCCCACGGCCTCACCGTATTCACTAACCCGACGACCGCCAATATCAAGCAGGGCTTCTTCAGTAGCATCCTGGAGCGCTCGAACATCTTTGGTCGCGTCCGCGCCGACGTGGCGATTCTGGAGATGGACGAGGGTCACGCGGCCGACCTCGTCGTCGATATCGTTCCTCGCCAGGTGACTATTCTCAACGTGGTCGAGGACCAGCTAGATCGCTTCGTAGACCCGGCGCTGGTGCGCGACAAGCTCGCTATTGTTGCTCGCGCCGCCAAGGATCACCTCATCCTTAACGCCGATGACCAGAACACCGTGATGATCGCCCAAACCGGCGTGACCGCAGACGTTCACTGGTTCGGAATAGCCGATAAGACCGCGGCTAAAACGCTGGGTTATGCACCGACGTACACCGAGGCCCTGCCTACGCCAAACACCACCTCGACAGTCCTCGAACTCGAAGGCCGCGAGGTAAAACTGGTGTCCCACGGCAAACGCGCCGACTTCGAGCTGCCTAGCCGAGGTTTGCACTTCGCCATCGATGCCGCTGCTGCCCTGGAATCGGCTAAGCAATTCCTTGGCGACCGATTCGATATCGGACTGGCACGCCAAACTCTCGCGGACCTACCGCCGGTATTCGCCCGCGGAGAGGTTGTCGAGGTTAGGGGAGTGCCAGTCGAATTCATCCTGGTTCAGAACCCCATTAGCACGCAGCTGAACCTAGACAACCTGCCCAAGAAACTAGATCGAGTGATGTTCGCAATCGGTCGCGACGTTCATGACCCAAGCTGGCTATGGACGGTCGACCCACGTAACCTTTCACCGGTAGACGTAGTGACCGGCTATAACTTCGCGGAGGCCGAGCTTTGGTTGCGCCACCACGGCCAGGAACCTGGCTTCTGCACCGAAGACCTCGAGGCCGCCTTCGAGCATTGGCTGGCACTTCCAGAACCAGAGGCTGGGATTCGCACCGTAATTTTCTCGGCGGATGCCATGCGTCGAATTCGCCGCATGCTTGGTTTCACCAGCCCGGATGAGGTGCAGCGATGAATCCGATTGTGCTAGGCACCATAGCCGGTAGCCGCCTAAATCTCGATGGCGATCAAGGCAACCTACTGGCTCTGCGTAGGTACCTAAGTGCCGCGGGATTCTCGGTGGAATTCCGTTCGGTTGCGAGCACTGCGGCGGCTCTCGACTGCCACTTCCTTTTGTTTGGCCACGGCAGCGTTGCCGCGATGGCCAGCCTGGACGAGATGCTGGCTGCAATCGATTGGGCAGCCGTGTCTGCCGGGGTGCCTGGTTTGGTTGTCGGTTCCGGATTTGAGTGGCTCGCCAGCCATGATCACGTGAATGAGCGAATCTCGCGAACCGATCGCGAATCGGAATTTCAGGTGGCAGACCTCGGCCCACTCCGGGTGCTTGGCTACCGAAACACCGATTCCGGCCTGCCCAACCTAGCCATGAATGGCAACCTCATCTGCACCATGCTGCACGGACCGGTACTGGCGAAAAACCCTAAGTTGCTTGACCGTGCTGCACGCGCAGCCGTGGCGGCCGCCGGTAAGGACTGGCCGATGCCAAGTCCCGAACCTCTTACGAGCTGGGTGGAAACCCTAAACCGGGTCTGTGCCCGCATCTGGGAGCTCGAAGCCGAAGAAGTGCTAGATCCCGCCAAGGCCTAATTAACTAAAAACCGCACCGAGGATTACCTCGGTGCGGTTTTCATTTAGCTCGGGATTAGCGAGCCAGAAGTTTCTCGGATTCGTCATGCCAGGAAAGCGCAATCGGCTGCAGCTTGTCCTTGTTTTCGTTTGCGTGATGTGCGCAGAACAGCAGTTCGCCGGTGGAAAGGGTAACCCGCACGTATGCCTGGGCGCCGCAGGCGTCGCAGCGGTCTGCAACGGAAAGTGCCGCTGGCTCGTGGGTCTCGGTGGTGGTGATTTCGGTGCTCATGATGCATCCCCTTTCGGTACACAATATTTCACCACACTCCGGCACCATTTTTGCCCGTATGTCGCCAGATTTCGCTATTCGCGTAGCGCGGAATGGGCCGTGTTGGTCACGAATGCCGCCCCCGGCGACGGTTACCATTTTTAGGTGCCAAACACCGACTATTCCGCGCGCCATCTGAGCGTACTCGAGGGCCTAGAGGCCGTACGTAAACGCCCAGGCATGTACATTGGCTCCACGGACTCTCGTGGTTTGATGCATTGCCTCTGGGAGATCATCGACAACTCCGTCGACGAGGCTCTGGCTGGCTTTGGCGACTCAATCGAGATCGTCCTGCACCCGGACTCCTCGGTCGAAGTGCGAGACCGCGCCCGAGGCATTCCCGTCGACATCGAACCGAAGACCGGTCTCACCGGTGTCGAGGTCGTTTTCACCAAGCTCCACGCGGGCGGCAAGTTTGGATCGGGCTCATACGCCTCCTCGGGTGGCCTTCACGGCGTCGGTGCATCGGTGGTTAACGCCCTGTCACAGCGCCTAGATGTTGAGGTGGATCGTGACGGAAAAACGCACCAGATGTCGTTCCGCCGCGGCGAACCCGGAATCTTCGATGATTCCAAGGGCATAGCCCCCGATAACCCGTTCAAGCCATTCGATGACAAGAGCGAGCTTCGGGTAATCGGCAAGGCGGCAAAGGGTGTAAGCGGCACCCGGGTACGTTACTGGGCCGACCCGCAGATCTTCATCAAGGATGCCGCCTTCTCGGCAAACGACCTAGCCGACCGTGCCCGCCAAACCGCGTTCTTGGTTCCGGGCCTTGGGATTCACATCGATGACCGAACCGGGGAGACCCCGGCCGTTCAGGACTATAAATTCGACGGTGGAATCACCGAGTTCGTCGACTTCCTGGCACCGGACGCGCCGTTGACCGGCACCTGGCGTATCACCGGCACCGGCGACTTCACCGAAACCGTTCCGGTCCTGGATGAGCAGGGCAACATGGTTAGCCGCGAGGTTTCCCGTACCTGCGAGGTAGACCTGGCGCTGCGATGGGGAACCGGCTACGAGTCGACGATTAAGTCTTTCGTCAACATCATCGCGACCCCCAAGGGCGGAAGCCACGTGGCCGGCTTCGAGCAATCGCTGCTGAAGACAATTCGTCAGCAGGTGGAGGCCAACTCCCGTAAGCTCAAGGCCGGCAACGACAAGGTGGAGAAAGAAGACACCGTCGCGGGCCTCACCGCGGTAATTACGGTGCGCCTGCCGGAGCCGCAGTTCGAGGGGCAGACAAAGGAGGTCCTGGGCACCCCGGCGGTACGAAATATTGTCGCCAATGTGCTGGCCAAGAACCTCACCGAGCGCCTAGAGAGCACCAAGGCGGCCGACAAACAGCAGGCGAGCACCCTGCTGGAGAAGGTCGTCTCGGAGATGAAGGCTCGCATCTCGGCGCGCGCCCACAAGGAGACTCAGCGTCGCAAGAACGCACTGGAGAGCTCTTCGCTGCCGACCAAACTTGTCGATTGCCGCACCCAGGACACCGCCGGTTCCGAATTGTTCATCGTCGAGGGAGACTCGGCGCTGGGCACTGCCAAACTGGCGCGAAACAGCGAGTATCAGGCGCTGCTACCGATTCGCGGCAAAATCCTCAATGTCCAGAAGGCATCCGTAAGCGATATGCTCTCCAATGCCGAGTGCGCCTCGATCATTCAGGTGATTGGTGCCGGATCGGGACGTTCGTTCGACCTAGATGCAGCCCGCTATGGCAAGGTAATCCTGATGTCGGACGCCGACGTTGATGGCGCCCACATTCGTACCCTGCTGCTCACCCTGTTCTTCAAATACATGCGACCGTTAGTCGAGGCCGGTTGCGTCTACGCTGCCGTGCCGCCACTGCACCGAGTAGTGGTGATCAACCCTGGGTCGCGCGCGAACGACGTCATCTATACCTACAGCCAGGCCGAGCTGGAAAACTTGCTCGCAAAGTTGGAAAAACAAGGCAAGCGCTACCAGGAGCCAATCCAACGCTACAAGGGTCTTGGCGAAATGGATGCAGATCAGCTCGCAGAGACCACGATGGACCGCAGCAAGAGACTCCTGCGCCGAGTGCGAGTGGAAGATGCTGCCGCGGGCGAACAGGTATTCGAGCTGCTGATGGGCAACGACGTTTCGCCACGCCGCGACTTCATCATCGATAGCGCCGACAGTTTCGAGCGCGAACGCATCGACGCCTAGCGTCAGTTTCTCTCTTAGCCTTAGTAGAGGGTGCCCGCGCTACCAATTACGTTCGGTAGCAAGGTACCGGACGCGTCTCGCTTGGCGAGTTCCTCCGGTAGCTCTACTGGTCGGCCGTCGGGGGCCAGCGCGCCCAGCGCAGTGCCGGCGTAGGCGAAGTAAAGCTGATCCTCGCTGCGAATGAATCTTTGTGCGCGAACACCGCCGGTGGCGCGACCCTTCCCGGGGAATTCCGAGAGCGATGAGACCTTGCCGCTGCCCGGATCGGTGCCCGGAATCATGTCACTGGCGTTGGCCGCAGTCAGAACCACCGAGTTTTCGCGGTCGCTAATAACACCGAAGAAGATCACAACGGCATCGGCATCTAGGTTGATGCCGGCCATGCCGCCGGCCGGCCTGCCCTGTGGGCGAACTTGCGCGGCCGAGAAGTGAAGCAACTGGGCATCCGAGGCGATAAACACGAGCTCGTCGTCGTCGGTGGCTAGTGCTGCACCGACCACGGCATCGCCGTCCTTGAGTGAGATGAGCTCGAACTCGTCCTTCACGGGGTAGTCGGCCAGCACACGCTTGACCACACCTTGCTTGGTACCGAGGGCCAGTGGGCTGGTCTCGGTTAGTTCGATCACGGTTAGGACGTGTTCGTCCTTGGGTAGGCCCAGGAAAGTCTTTACGTTGGCCGCGAGACCGGAATCGAAGGCCTCGCCACTAGACGGGATGTCGCCGACATGGATACGCAGCATGCGACCCTTGCTGGTGACGAAACCGACATCAGACCGGGTGGTGCTGGCAAAGGAGGCACGGATTGCATCGTGCTTGCGACGCTTGCCGGTGCCGGCGGCCTCGGTGGCGGTTCCAGAACGAGCGATCATTCCGCTTGCCGTGAGCACTACCTGACACGGCGTGTCGGCCAGCTCGGCACTAACGGCTGCTTTCTTGGCGGTGCTAGTTACCACCTGGTTTGCATCGGAAATCAGGGTGGTGCGGCGGTCGTCGCCGGCCTTTTCGGCCACAGCAGTCAATTCGCTGGCAACCAGAGCGCGAAGCGCGTTGTCGTCCTTCAGAAGGTGCTCCAGCTCGGCGATCTCGGCCTTGAGCTGATCGCGTTCGGTCTCAAGTTCGATTCGCGAGAACTTGGTCAGGCGACGAAGACGCAGCTCTAGGATGTATTCCGCTTGCAGCTCGCTGAGCTGGAATGATTCCATCAGACCCGCACGGGCCTCGTCCACCTCATCGGCGGCGCGAATGATGCGGATGACCTCGTCGATGTTGACGATGGCCTTGAGGAGCCCCTCTACCAGGTGCAACCTGGCCTGGCGCTTACCCAAACGGTTCTTGGTGCGGCGACGGGTGACGATGATGCGGTGGGCCAGGTAGACCCCGAGCAGGTCGCGTAGCCCCAGCGTCTGCGGGCGGCCGTTGACCAGCGCAACGTTGTTGATGGCGAACGAATCCTCGAGCGGAGTGTAGCGGTACAGGAGCTCCAGAACACTCTGCGGGTCGAATCCCGTCTTGAGCTCAATGATGAGTCGAAGTCCGTTATTACGGTCGGTTAGGTCCGTGACATCGGAGATGCCCAAAATCTTTTTGCTGTTGACGCCGTCCTTGATCTTCTCGATCAGCTTTTCCGGACCAATCAGGTATGGAAGCTCGGTGACGACGATGCCCTGCTTACGCGGGCTCACGGTCTCGATCGAGACGCGGGCACGGGTCTTGAAAGATCCGCGGCCAGTCTCGTAGGCTTCGCGCACGCCATCGAGACCTACGATGATGCCGCCGGTGGGTAGGTCTGGGCCTGGCAGGTGCTCCATGAGATCGGCGGTGGTGCACTGCGGGTTGTTGAGCAGGTGGATGGCAGCCGCCACGACCTCGCGGAGGTTGTGCGGCGCCATGTTGGTGGCCATGCCAACTGCGATGCCCGCCGAGCCGTTCACCAAAAGGTTGGGGAAGGCCGCCGGCAGGACCTCGGGCTCGGTCAACTGGGCGTCGTAATTTGGCCTGAAATCGACGGTGTCTTCGTCTAGGTCTTGGTTCATCAGCAGCGCCGCGGGGGAGAGCCGGGCCTCGGTGTAGCGGGCCGCTGCTGGGCCGTCGTCCAGGGAGCCGAAGTTGCCGTGGCCGTCGATCAATGGGACACGAAGCGTGAAGGGCTGGGCCATGCGCACCATGGCATCGTAGATCGCGCCGTCGCCGTGCGGGTGAAGCTTACCCATTACCTCGCCGGATACGCGGGCCGACTTGACGTGCCCCTTGTCCGGGCGCAGGCCCATTTCGCCCATCTGGTAGACGATTCGGCGCTGCACCGGCTTCAGCCCATCGCGGGCATCCGGCAGGGCGCGGGCATAGATGACCGAGTACGAATACTCGAGGAACGACTCTTGCATCTCATCGCGAAGATCGATGTCTTGGATGCGTTCCTGGATCTGATTTTCAGAGGTCATAACTTTGCTGTGCCAAACTGGAGTGGATGTCTACGATGCTACCCGCGATTCCCGGCACATTTGGGAGGCTTTCCGATGTGTTCGTCAGTTCGCTCGGTTCCATCACCGGCACCGATAATCGCTTGAGTTTCCGCGGTTCTAAGCGCGTCATCGCGATCCTCGTGGATGGGCTCGGGTCCCAGAATTTGAAGGCGGCGGGTGGGCACGCGCCGTTCCTAAATGCGGCGCTCGCAAAGAGCAAGAACATCGCTTGCGGTTTTCCAAGCACCACTGCTACCAGCATTGCCAGCTTTGCCACAGGTGTGCCCGGCGGCCAGCACGGTTTGGTCGGATACAAGGTCTATGACCGCGCCTCGGCAAAGAGTTTCAATCTGTTGAACGGCTGGGATGCATCCCATGACGCCAGCCAGTGGCAGCGGGCCACCACCGTGACTTCCAGGGCCTTGGATGCCGGGGTCGGAGCATTTTCGATTGGCCCAAAGGCTTATGAGGGCAGCGACTACACCAGGGCGACGATGGCCGGCGCGAGCTACCTGCCCGGTAAATCGATCGCCGACAGATTCGATGCCGCCATCAACCTGCTGCACCGGGAACGCGGCGATTTTTTGGCCTACCTTTACGTGCCAGAGCTTGACCAGGTTGGGCATGCCCAGGGTGTCGCATCCGACCGCTGGCTTCAGGAACTCGAGGATTTGGATTCGCAGGTTCGTCGGCTTGCCGGTGCGCTGGGCAAGGGCGACTCGGTGGTCCTGACAGCCGACCACGGGGTACTGGACATTCCCGCCCATGCGCAGGTGTATCTCGACGAGATTTCGACTACTTGGGAAGCCGTCGCCGATGTTTCGGGAGACCCGAGGGTCAATTTCGTTTACCTCGAAGAAGAAACCGCGCTCGACCGAGTCCGACAGGATCTCCAGGAAGGCATCGGGGATCGTGGTCTGGCGCTCACTCGTACGCAGGTTCTCGAAGCCGGCTGGTACGGCCCCACACACGAGGAAACGCTGGCCCGACTCCCCGATATCTTCGTCTTGGCAACCAAGAACGTGGCGTTCTATCACCGGGGCTACGCACCGGCAGCCAGCCTGAACATGATCGGTCAGCATGGTGCTCTCAGCTCCGTAGAGATGAGCATTCCGCTGATTGGTTGGGGCGGCTACGCGGCCTAGTCCTCGTCGTGGCGGGTGTTGAAGACGATCTCGTCCCAACTCGGCATAGAGCTACGGCCGGTCTTTTTCGGCTTTTCAGCTTCTGCGGCAGCAACATCCGATTCGACTAAATCGATCGGGCGGGTATCTGCTGGTTCGTCCACTCCATCGAATTCCTGGTGAGACACAAGGTCTACTTCTTCCGGGTAAGCAGATTCGGTCTCAAAGTCGGGTTCGGGTTGCGATGCCTCTGCCTTGAAAGCGGTGGCGTCCGATACGATTTCGGCCGGTTCAGGGATGATGGTGATGCTTCCGGTTGCGGCGGTCAAAACGTCGCGCTCGCGCTCGATCCGGCGCTTGCGCAGCGCGTCCAGCAGGTCCGCGGTGTTGGCCAGGTCTGTTCCGTCGTCGATGACATCCGAGATCGCCGACGAACTGGGGTGACCGAATGCCGGAGTCGATGAAATCTGGCGGCCGAACGGAATGACCCCTTCGAACTCCGCGGTGTCGCCCAAATCGCGGGTGATGGAGGCTGCCTCCTCGGTGACTGCCGCGGCAACCGGTTCTACGGTGTTCTGGGGAGCCACGGGGAGTGTGGTCACCGGAGCAATGGCCTCGGGCTGCGATGCCGAAGGAGCGTCTACATCGGCCGAAGGTACGTCTACCACGACCGTGAGGGACTGGGTGATGGGAGGCAGCGGATCGGCGAAGGTAGGTTCAAACGCTGGCGCAGCACTGACCGGCACATCCACCGGGCGAAGTCTGGGAATTGGGCCATCGGTAAGACTCTGCTGGGCGCTTAGCGCGATAGCCGCCTCGTTCTCGGGAGTGAGAACCAGTTTTCGAGGATCGAATGCCCAGGTTGCCTGCTTGTCTTCAAACTTGCAGTGCAACTGCCAACCGTGGTTGTCGCTCTTGCGAGCACTCCAGCTGTACTGAACCACTCCGGCGTTGGCCAGGCGGGTCGCCACGACCTCTCCGAACTCGACCTGTGTGGTCTCGTTGTAGCGGTCGCCGGCCATCGTGATGCGCACGCTCAGCGCGCTACTTACGACGTGAGCCAATTCATCGATGACCGGTGCAGCGAACTTCTCGATGTAGTCGAGGCTGGCTCCGGTCTTGCGGGAAAGCTCTTCGATTGTCACGCCGGAACGAACTTCAAGCTGAATGTCGCGTGGGCTGATGCGGTTGGAGTCCGCGGCCGAAACGCTCTCTCGGCGAACCGCCTTGCGAACGGTTTCGTCGATCAGCAGGCGGAAGGTGGTTCCATCTGGACTTTCGAGGACGAGATACTCGCCGTCGGTGCTTTCCAGTCTGAGGTCTACCATCTAAACCGCCTTTCTAGCCAAAAGTTTGCCATTCAAACCGTCAAATTCGTCGATTTTGGGGCCTCAAAAGCGGGTGTGTTTAGTAAATCCACACTTTCTTGGCGTTTCCGGCGTGTTCATCGTTGTATTCTGCGTTTGCGTGTTGCAGACTATGCACGCTTTAGTTTCAAAATCGAGAGGGACGCTGGTGGCAACTGACTACGATGCACCGCGCAAAAACGACGACGAAACCACGTCGCTGGAAGAGATCAAAGAGGGTACTCAGACCCCGGTCCATGCCTCCAGCGACATGGATGAATCCGACCTTGGCGTTAACCTGCTTCAGGCCGATGCCGAGCATGAAGAGCTGGACATCGTCGTCGTTCCTAAGCAGGAGGATGAGTTCACCTGCATGGAGTGCTTCATCGTGAAGCACCGAACCCAGATGGCGGCAGGGTCCAAGAACATTTGCACCGAGTGCGCCTTCTAGCGGCTCGCGTCGGTTAGAAATCCGACCCAAGAATTACCAAGACCGCGTCCTTAATCGGACGCGGTCTTGCTTTTTAAGATGCGATTCGCCGTGCAGTAAATGCACGTCATGAGAACAAAAAAGTTAGCTTGCGAGTGTCTTGATGGCCTCGACGATGCCCTCCGGGTTTCTGGTCGCGACCAACCAGTAGGGAGTGGTGTCCTGGGAATCCTCAATCTGCAGTTTCACCAAGGTGTTAACCGAGAGCTGGAAACGCACGTAAGCGGCCGGATCCAAGTTGGTTCCGCGCTCAGCGAATGCCCGGTCAGCCGGAACAATTTCGTAGCCGACGATGACATTTAGCGGCAGAGTAGCATCGCCGACCGAAAATCCTCGTTCATCGACTTCGATGACCGGAGCAGCAAACCAGATGCTGACAAGCACCGCAGCCGTGAACAAGATCCCCAAACCGATGCCACCGAAGTCGCCAATCTTGTTGGCAAAAGGTAGGAGTGTCAGGTAGCTGGCAGGCAGGATAAGCAACACCGGCCAGAGCGAAACGAGGCTGGGAAGTACTCGTTCGCGATAACTGACTTGGGTGCTGCCGAGATTGCTCATCTGTTTAGATTACGCTCTTATCGTGACCAATTTGCCCGTACTCACCGTTGCCGACCCAGAGTTTCTGCCTACCTACGCCATGCCTGGCGATGCTGGGGCAGACCTACGTTCCTCCGAGTCCGGTGTGATCCCTCCTGGGGAGCGTCGCATGTTCAAGACCGGCGTTTCGATCGCACTCCCAAACGGATACGTTGCTTTGGTACACCCTCGGTCCGGCCTAGCCGCCAAGCACGGCATCACCGTTTTGAATGCCCCCGGAACCGTTGATGCCGGCTACCGCGGCGAGATTGCGGTTACCCTGCTGAACACCGACCTAACCCACGAGTTCAAGGTTGAGCGCGGAGACCGCATTGCTCAGCTAGTAATCCAGGCCGTTGAGATCGCTCAGTTTGTAGTCGTTGAAAAGCTTCCGGATTCCGATCGCGGCACCGGTGGCTTCGGTTCCACCGGAAAGAACTAGGGCAACTTGAGCGAGTACAACACAGCTAAGTCGGCACCTACCAATCGTTCTGTCGCCGGCCCGTTTGACGTGGCCGAGGTTGCCAACCTGGACCAGTATGGCGACTTTGGCGCGATCAAGGTCATCCCGGTCGATGGAATGGACATTCGCCTGGAGATCGAAGAGGACACTCAGCGTGTGCTCTCGGTGTCCATCACGCTCAACCAGTCGACGCTCCAACTCCAGGCCTTTGCGGCTCCAAAATCTGAGGGTATCTGGCACGAGATCCGCAGCCAGATCGGGCAGAGCATTCGGGCCCAGGGTGGCCTGCTCGAGGAGCGCGTCGGTTCGTTTGGTCCGGAACTCATTGCGCAACTTCCAAACACCGATCCCTCCGACTCCTCTCGCCGTTTCGCACGTTTCGTTGGCGTCGATGGACCACGTTGGTTCCTGCGGGGAGTCATCGGAGGGGCCGCAATCAATGACCCTGCCGCGGCAAACCAAATCGAGTCGGTTTACCGTTCCGTCGTCGTGGACAGGGGAGCGGAGCCGATTCCGCCGCGCGACCTGCTACCGCTGCACATTCCACAGGGCGTGGTGGCACCGCCACGTCCGATGATCGGCGGACTGCTGTCTTGAGCACCCCGAGCGAGCATAACGATACCCAACTTCCGAACCCCGAGGGCTCGGCTCCTGCTGATTCCAAGTTCGCCGAGGCGGCAGCGCTTCGATTGGGCCTTCGAATGGAGGGCGACCGAGCCGTCTTCGACTCGAAATCACTCCTGCGCAGCCTCGGTGGCGTAACCGGAATCATCGAGTCCGCGGTTCCACCCACGGCCTTCCTGGTTATTTACACGGTCTGGCAGAGCACGCTTTGGGCGGTGCTGGTTGCAGCCGCCCTTTCGCTGGCATCGATCACGAAGCAGCTGGTTCAACGCAAGCCGGTCGGTCAGGCAATCGCGGGAGCCGCCCTCACCGCAATTTCGGCGTGGTTGGCGCTGGCCACACCCGGCGGCGCTAAGGAGTACTACGTCCCGGGGTTCTTCACCAACGCGGGATACGGTTCGGTGCTTCTGATTTCCGTCTTGGTGCGTTGGCCGATCATCGGGCTCATCGTTGGGTTCTTCAAGGGCTGGGGAGTCGGCTGGCGCAAAAACCGCGCACTGCTGACCCGTTTCGACCTGGTCACGAGTATGTGGGTGGGCCTATTTGGGCTTCGACTCGCGGTGGAGCTTCCGCTGTTCTTTGCTAACAATATCCAGGCTTTGGGAGTCGCAAAACTGATTCTGGGCACTCCAACCTATGCACTTTGCATTTGGTTCACCTGGTTGGCCTCTAGAAGCGTCATTTTGGCCAAGTCCTAGTGGTATTTTTTAAGAGTTAATCGCAGCAAGATTAGGAGTGGACATTTGTCCAAGGTAAACAGTTTCGGATCCTCCGATGTCCTAAAGGTAGGCGACAAGTCCTACCGTTACTTCCGCCTCAATTCGGTGGACGCAAAGACACTTCCATTCAGCCTCAAGATTTTGCTGGAGAACCTGCTTCGCACCGAGGATGGCGCGAACATCACCGCAGACCACGTGAACGCACTGGTCAACTGGAATCCAGCCGTCGAGCCCGACACCGAGATCCAGTTCACTCCGGCACGCGTGATCATGCAGGACTTCACCGGTGTTCCTTGTGTCGTAGACCTGGCAACCATGCGCGAGGCAGTAGCCGAGCTCGGCGGAGACCCAAAGCGAATCAACCCGCTTGCTCCAGCCGAAATGGTCATTGACCACTCTGTGGTCATCGATGTCGCAGGTAGCGCGGACGCCTTCGAAAAGAACGTTGAGTTCGAATACGAGCGCAATGGCGAGCGTTACCAGTTCCTGCGTTGGGGCCAGACCGCCTTCGACGACTTCAAGGTAGTTCCTCCTGGCACCGGTATCGTCCACCAGGTGAACATCGAGTACCTGGCGCGCGTTGTAATGACCCGCGAGGTGAATGGCGAGCTCCAGGCCTACCCAGACAGCTGTGTCGGTACCGATTCGCACACCACCATGGTCAACGGACTGGGTGTTCTCGGTTGGGGTGTTGGCGGAATCGAGGCCGAGGCTGCAATGCTCGGCCAGCCAGTTTCGATGCTGATTCCTAAGGTCGTTGGTTTCAAGCTCACCGGCGCTATCCCTACCGGCGTAACCGCCACCGACGTTGTTCTCACCATCACCGACATGCTTCGTAAGCACGGCGTAGTGGGCAAGTTCGTAGAGTTCTACGGCGAGGGTGTCACCTCGGTGCCACTGGCGAACCGTTCCACCATCGGAAACATGAGCCCGGAGTTCGGTTCCACCGTGGCCATCTTCCCGATCGATGACGTCACTCTCGACTACCTGCGCGTAACCGGCCGCAGCGAGGAGCAGATTGCCCTGGTCGAGGCGTACACCAAGGCCCAGGGCCTGTGGCACGACCCATCGATCGAGCCACGCTTCAGCGAGTACCTGGAACTTGACCTCTCGACCGTCGTCCCAAGCATCGCGGGTCCAAAGCGCCCACAGGACCGTATTGAGCTGTCGAAGGCCAAGGAGTCGTTCCACTCTGCACTTCCCGCCTACAGCGCACAGGCTCACAAGCCAACCGACGTCAAGGGCAAGGACTACCAGGTGGACAACGGTCACGTGACCATCGCGTCTATCACCTCGTGCACCAACACCTCCAATCCATCGGTGATGCTTGCCGCCGGCCTGGTGGCTCAGAAGGCAGTAGCGAAGGGCCTCAAGGCTAAGCCTTGGGTCAAGACCTCGCTGGCTCCGGGTTCCAAGGTCGTCACCGAGTACTACCACAAGGCAGGTCTCACCGACTCGCTCGACGCCCTAGGCTTCCAGCTGGTTGGCTACGGTTGCACCACCTGTATCGGAAACTCGGGACCGCTGGACGAGAACATCTCGGCAGCGATCAACGAGAACGACCTTGCCGTAACCGCAGTTCTTTCGGGTAACCGCAACTTCGAGGGTCGAATCAACCCTGACGTGAAGATGAACTACCTTGCTTCGCCTCCTCTGGTAATCGCTTACGCACTTGCCGGAACCATGGACTTCGATTTCGAGAACGACGCTCTCGGTCAGGACCAGGGTGGCAACGACGTCTTCCTGAAGGACATCTGGCCGACCGCCGAAGAAGTTCAGAAGACCATCGACGACAGCATCAACTCGGAGATGTTCAAGAAGCAGTACGCCTCGGTATTCGAGGGTGACGCTCGTTGGCGTTCGCTGCCGACTCCAGAGGGAGCGGTCTTCACCTGGGACGAGAAGTCGACCTACGTGCGCAAGGCCCCTTACTTCGAAGGCATGAAGCACACCCCAGACGCCGTTACCGACATCCTGAACGCTCGCGTTCTGGCCAAGCTTGGAGACTCGGTCACCACCGACCACATCAGCCCGGCCGGAAGCATCAAGGCAGACTCGCCTGCGGGCAAGTACCTCACCGAGCATGGCGTCTCACGCGTTGACTTCAACTCCTACGGCTCGCGTCGAGGCAACCACGAGGTCATGATCCGCGGTACCTTCGCGAACATTCGCCTGAAGAACCAGCTCCTGGACGGCGTCGAGGGTGGCTACACCCGCGACTTCACCCAGGCAGATGCGCCTCAGTCGTTCATCTTCGATGCCAGCGCCAACTACCAAGCGCAGGGAATCGGCCTGGTCATCCTCGGTGGCAAGGAATACGGTTCGGGTTCATCGCGTGACTGGGCCGCCAAGGGCACCCGTCTGCTCGGTGTTCGTGCTGTAATCACCGAATCGTTCGAGCGTATTCACCGCAGCAACCTCATCGGAATGGGCGTCATGCCACTGCAGTTCCCAGCCGGCCAGAACGCCGATTCGCTGGGGCTTGATGGCACCGAGGTCTTCAGCATCACCGGTATCGAGCAGCTGAACGAGGGTGTCACCCCTAAGACTGTTCGAGTCGTAGCCAGCCCGAGCGCCCACTCTCCAGCAGGCAAGCCTGTCGTTGAGTTCGACGCCGTGGTTCGCATCGACACCCCGGGAGAAGCCGACTACTACCGCAACGGCGGTATCCTGCAGTACGTACTGCGTAGCCTCGTTTCCTAGGGTCTAGAAACCGAATAAGCGGAGCTCCCCATGGGCATTTTGGATCGAATTTCCAATCCTCGAGACCTAGACGGTCTCTCAGGTGAGGTCTTGGTCCAGCTCTGTGGGGAGATTCGCCAATTCTTGGTGCACGCGGTGGCACGAACCGGTGGTCACCTCGGGCCAAACCTCGGTGTCGTAGAAACCACTGTTGCCATTCACCGAGTCTTCGACTCCCCGAACGACCCCATCATCTTCGATACGGGTCACCAGTCCTACGTGCACAAGCTACTGACCGGACGCCAAGACTTCGAACACCTGCGCGAAAAAAACGGTCTTGCCGGCTACCCGCAGCGTTCAGAGTCGGTACACGACGTCGTTGAGTCTTCGCACGCTTCGTCTTCACTTTCCTGGGCGGACGGCATTGCAAAGGCATTCAAGGCAACCGGCCAGGACGATCGATACGTCGTTGCGGTGGTTGGCGATGGCGCGCTCACAGGTGGAATGACCTGGGAAGCGCTAAACAATATTTCCGACGATAATGACCGCAAACTGGTCATCATCGTTAACGACAACGGTCGCTCCTATGCGCCAACTATCGGCGGTTTTGCAAGGTACCTGAACGCCATCCGAACCCAGGGCATGTACCGCAAGGCGTACCGGGCATCCAAGCGGTTCTTCGAGTCATTCGGCCTGCTTGGACGACTCACTTACTCGGCCGCCCGTGGCGCCGGTAAGGGCCTGCTGGCCAGCTTTGCTCCAGGTGGACTCTTCCCAAACCTGGACATCAAGTACATCGGTCCGGTAGACGGACATGACATACGTGCCATGGAAGCGGCCCTGCGCCAAGCCAAGAACTACGGCTATCCCGTAATCGTGCACGCCATCACTCAAAAGGGCAAGGGCTTCGACCCGGCCATGCTTAACGACGAAGACCAGTTCCACGCGGTTGGCCAGATCGACCCAACCACCGGTGAATCGCTGGAGGAAAAGTCCGGACAGTCCTGGACCGGCGTGTTCTCCGAAGAGATGGTCAAGATTGCGGACAACCGCGCGGACGTAATTGGCATTACTGCTGCGATGCTGAACCCGGTAGGTTTGGCAGCCTTTGCCAAGAAGTACCCGACCCGCGTCTTCGACGTCGGTATCGCGGAACAGCACGCGGTGACCAGTGCGGCCGGCATGGCCTTTGGTGGCCTGCACCCGGTGGTGGCCGTATACGCCACCTTCCTCAACCGCGCCTTCGACCAGGTGCTAATGGATGTTGCACTTCACAAGGCCGGAGTTACCTTCGTGTTGGACCGCGCGGGCATCACTGGCCCCGATGGCGCGAGCCACCACGGAATGTGGGATCTCGCCGTGTTCCAGGTGGTACCGGGCATTCGCATTGCGGCGCCGCGTGACGCGGTCCGGCTGCGTGAGGAGCTCAACGAGGCAGTGTCTGTGACCGATGCCCCAACGCTGGTGCGCTTCGGTAAGGGAACGGTCAGCAACGAGATTGCTGCCGTTAGGCGCCTCGAAGACGGCGTCGATGTGCTGTTTGAATCACCGAGCAAGGATGTCCTGATTCTGGGCGTCGGATCAATGGCCGGGGTAGCCCTCGAAGTTGCCAGGCTGCTGGCGGCACAGGGTATCGGTGCGACCGTTATTGACCCCCGCTGGGTGGTTCCGGTACCGAAGTCGGTCCTGGAACTATCGCGCGCGCACCGCCTGGTGGTCACCATCGAGGACGGCGTAAAGGTTGGCGGCATCGGAACCCGAGTTCGACAGGATCTGCGCGATGCGCAGATCGACACCGCGCTCACCGAGATTGGCATCCCGGATGAATTCCTGGAGCACGCATCCCGCGGGCAGATTCTAGAACGCATCGGTCTGACGCCTCAGGCCATCGCTCGCGACATAGTTGCCCAGGTTCTTGGCGCTCGTGTGCCACATGCTCGTCCGCTAGAAGACGAAAAGCACCTGGCAGCGGACCAAAACCAGCAGATCTAGGCTTCGGCGCTTTCTTCCACTTGCTCTAGCGCGGCGGCAAAACGACCCGCACAAAGCTGGGCCTGCCAGCTTCGCGCACCGAGCGCGCGCAACGCAACCGAAACCGCATCCTCGGTGTTTTGAGCCGGTGGCTCCCAGGCGAGCTGACGCATGAAGTCCGGGGTCAGTACGTTCTCCATCGGCATCTGTACCTCTTCGGCGATTGCCGTCATGACCGGCTTCAGCGCATTGAGACGGGCATCCGCCGCCGGGAATTTCATGGCCCAGTTGCGATGATTCGGAATGCCGGTTGCCGGAAGCCTCAGCGGCGGCAGGTCGCGCGCCTCAAGTCCATCGGTGATTGCACTCCACCAGGTGTCCAGGTAGGTGCGGCTGGCCCTACCGTTGAAGTCTTTGCGGCCGGCCAACTCGGAACGCGAACGAGGGGTGTTCTTGGTGACGGCAACCAGGGCGGCATCCGGAACCAACCGTCCGGGGGAGACGTCCATCTTTAAGGCCAGGGCCTCGCGAGCTGTCCAGAGCGAGCGAGCGATTGCGAGCTTGGCCTGGTCCTTTACGTCGTGTAGACCGCTCATGCCGCGCCAGCGATCCACCTTGGGCGGTTTGGGAGCAAAACTAAGCAGGTGCTCGAACTCCTGGGCAGCAAAATCAGCCTTGCCCTGCGATTCCAGAGACTCGGCCACGGCCGCCATCAGCCCTGGAAGTACGTCGACGTCTAGGGCGGCATAGTTGAGCCAGTCGGCGTGCATAGGACGCTGGCTCCAGTCCACGGCCGAATGTTCCTTGGCAAGGCGGAATCCCAGCAGGTTTTCGGTCATTGGGCCCAGGCCAACCCTCGGGAAACCGGCGATGCGGCCACCCAGTTCGGTGTCGAAAATCGAGGTTGGCTTTAGTCCAAGTTCGGCTAGGCAGGCAAGATCCTGGGTAGCCGCGTGCAGGATCCAGGTATCGGCAGCCAAAACCGCGGCCAGGTCGGCAAACGGTTCGGCCACGCCTTCAGGACTGATTTTTGCCGGATCGATTAGGTAGATGGGGGAATCGCCGCGCTGAACCTGCACCAGGTAGGCGCGTGCCGAATATCGGAACCCACTGGCACGCTCGGCGTCCAAGGCGAAGGCACCGGACTGCCCCGCCAACTCGGCTACCGCGAGCGCAAGGTTCTCGGCGTCTTCGACTAGTTGCACCCGCGGATTTCGTGGCGAAGCCAACAGCGGAAGCTGAACCGCTGATATCTCGTCGGTCATCGAGATTTCCTGCTGTGTAGCTGGGTCACGCTTGCAGGCAGTAGCGGGTACCCGCTCATCATGCAGATGAGGTCCTGCCAGGCTTCCAGGTGGGCTGCAAAGTCGCCAGCCGGGCTCCAGCTGGCGCGCATCTCGAGTTCGGCATGGGCGGGCTGGCCACCGAGCGACCCAAAGCCGCTGCTAATAACGCGAGTGATGGTCGCCGCCTCGTTTGAGTATTCGGCACCACGATTTCGCAGGGCCTCCATCAGCCAAGCCCAGGCGACCTCGCTAATTTCCTCGTCGGCGCCGATAGAGGTCTCGAGCGGACTCTTGGCGAAGGCAACAACGCGGAAATTGCCTCCCCACTGTTCCTGGACCTTGCTCTCGTGCAGGAGCACAAAACGGCCGGTTCCGGCATCGGTGTGATCGTCGCCCTTGTCGTCGCAAACATCGGCTCCGAAGGCCACGGCCTCGGTGGCGATTTTATGCGGAGCTGGAATCTGGTTAAGGTGCAGCTCTTCGCGTTCCTCGGCCTTGCCGAGTGCGTTAACTGCCAATTGGAAGGCTCCGGTTGCGGCCTCGCCAATGGAAATTTCAATCACCTATTTAGGCTAAACGGCAACCAGGGGATAGCCTGTTGCCACGCCGCTAGAACCGCTTAACAGCGCTGATTTCACTCCATCTGGTGAATAGCGTGCCGTCCAGAATCTCGGCGCTTTCAAGTTGTGCACCGGTTACCCCAAGGGCATCTAAAGCGGGTTTGGCGGCATTCAACGGTGAGTCCGATTCGACTCCCACTACCGTCAGTGCAATTCCAGCGATAATCGCGTTTGCAAGCAGCCAGTTGGCGTAGCTGGGGCCAGCCTCCACCAGAATACGTCGCCATCCAAGGCGAGTCAACCGGAAGGTGAGGCCGAATGGGTTTCCCCTGCCGACCGACACGACCCTGACCCAGGGTTGCGTGTATCTTGCCCGCACCCGCCGTACCTGGCTTCTCTTGACCAACAAATATACGAGAGAATCGACCGGCCCTGCGGACACCAGTTCGACGGCCGGAATTCCCGAGAAGTCGCCGGACTTAGAAGCGAGAGCGAGCGGAGCCATGCGGGAACGACGATATTGTTCCGACCTTGCCGTACCAGCCGAGGTGAGAATGCCATCGGCTGCCATGCGGTAACCGATGAGCGACTGGTAATCCGCCTCATTTGAAATGTCCCGGCTAGACCCGGCATCTCCGGTAAATCGACCTTGGGCATCGGCCACGATGTTCAGCAGAAACGATGGTGCCCGCCATTCACGTGCGGCAAAAATCAGCCTGAGTTCCTCATACCCTGAAATTTCGAGGGTCTGCGGAACGGGAGCCAGGCGTTCTAACCTCAAGCGGTTTTCTCGCGTACCTGCCGCTTAATGCGCGCCAACATGGCCCGCATTCCGTTCATGCGCAGCGGCGAAACCGCCTCGGTCAGGCCAAGTTGGTCTGGGAAGTCGGGGCTGGCCGCCAACAGGGTGTCCGCCGACACTCCATCGAAGGCCTCGTGCAGCACCGAGGCAAACCCGCGGGTCGTTGGGGCCTCTGCCGGTGCCGTGAAGAACAGATGAACGTCTTTGGCCTCATCCACCTCGACGAAGAGGTAGACCGGTGACTGGCATTCCTCGACTCGCTCTAGGAGATCAGGGTGATCGGCGTACCTTGCAGGCAAGGCGGGCAGGTTGTCGCTGAATTCGAGTAAGAGAGTCAGGCGCTCCCTCAGCGGCAGCGAGTGGAAGTCCTCGATGAGCGCGGCGGTCTTGTCTAACTTTGACATCGGGCGTTAGCTCCTAAGCCGGTTTAGCGCTTAGGGGCCGGGGCAATGCCCGGTTCCTCACCCTTGACGATAGGCGCACCCACCAGGGAGCCCCACTCGGTCCAGGAGCCGTCGTAGTTGCGCACGTTCTTTAGGCCAAGCAGATAGGTGAGGACGAACCAGGTGTGGCTGGAACGCTCGCCAATGCGGCAGTATGCAATGACATCGTCGCCATCCTTGATGCCCGCAAAGTCGAAGTAGAGGCTCTTGAGCTCATCGAGCGACTTGAAGGTTTTGTCCTCGTTTGCCGCCATGGCCCAGGGAACCGACTTCGCGGAAGGAATGTGTCCGCCCTTTAGGGCACCCTCCTGTGGGTAGTCCGGCATGTGGGTGCGCTCACCGGTGTACTCCAGTGGCGAGCGAACGTCGATCAGCGGGCTTCCGAAGTGTGCAACCACGTCATCGCGGAAGGCACGGATTGGGGCGTCATTTCGCTCGACGACCGGGTACTCGCTCGGTTCGACGAATTCCACCTCGCGCGATAACTCGCGTCCCTCAGAGATCCACTTGTCGCGTCCGCCGTTTAGAAGGCGCACGTCCTCGTGCCCAAAGAGCTTGAATACCCAGAGAGCGTAGGCAGCCCACCAGTTGCTCTTGTCGCCGTAGAGGACAACGGTATCGGTGCGCTTTACACCCTTACCGGACAGCAGTTTGGCGAAGCCTTCGCCGTCCAGGTAGTCGCGAACAACTGCGTCATTAAGCTCGGTGAACCAGTCGATCTTGCGCGCGGTAGGAATGTGGCCGGTCTCGTAAAGCAGAACGTCTTCATCCGACTCCAGAACCACCAGACCCTCGGTTCCTATGTTCGCCGCAAGCCAGTCGGTGGTCACGAGCGCCTCCGGGTGGGCATACTCGGCGATGGACTTGGCTGGATCAAATGCAACTGGCATGAATGAATCTCTTTCATCGGTGGACGCCTAGAATTAAAGCCGTCTGATTCAAGGATATTCCACCGAGCATCACTTCGGGAATCGTGACGGAATATTTCTCAAGCAATAAGGGACCATGTCGATACCTGTTGGACTTTATCCGTCCATTTCCAGTTTCAATCCCGAGGTCAGCACCTCCGATTTACTGGCCCAGCTGGTTCCACCCCGCGAGTTTAATGCGGCACGATTTGCAACCTACGTACCGGACTCCAGATTCGAATCGCAGGCCGAGGCCGTGCAGATCTGTAGCCTCTTTGCCAGCGGTGGCAAGACCGGCGGAGGACTATTCGCCAAAAAAGTCGAGCAACCGGTCGGCATCTACCTCGATGGCGGTTTCGGTGTGGGCAAGACCCACCTGCTGGCAGGCATCTGGCACGAATTCAAAGGCCGAAAGGCATTTGGTTCGTTCCTAGCCTTTACCGGTCTAATCGGCGTGCTTGGTTTCGCGAACGCGGTACAGCAGTTGAAGGGCATGGATCTGATCTGCATCGACGAATTCGAGCTTGATGACCCGGGTGACACCATGATGATGTCCCGCCTGCTGAGCGAGCTGCACACCAACGGAGTGCGGTTTGCGGCCACCAGCAACACGCCTCCAAACGCCCTGGGACAGGGTAGGTTCGCAGCAGCCGACTTCGCCCGTGAAATCAGTGCCATGGCCAACCGCTTCAAGATAGTGACCATCGACGGCGAGGACTACCGCCATCGTCCGGTCGACGCCAGCCCCACCTCGGTGAGCGCAGACCAGCTCGAGGCCTGGGCGGCGGGTCAAGCCGCGGACGGCAACAAGGTCGCGCACGATCGCTTCGACCAGCTGCTGACCCACCTGGCGACCCTGCACCCTAGTAAATACTTGAATCTGGTGAAGCAATACGATGCACTTGCCCTAGAAAACGTGGTGGAACTTTACGACCAGGTTGCGGCCCTACGGTTTGTTGCCCTGGTGGATCGCATGTACGAAAGCCAACTGAGCATTCGAAACACCGGTCATTCGCTCACGAGTGTCTTCAGCGAGGAAATGCTGGGCGGCGCCTACCGCAAGAAGTATCTACGCGCGGTCAGCCGTCTGGGTGCGATGACCTCGCGCTAGTGCGAACGCCCCCGCAACAACGGAAATCACCGAGGCCACTAGCGTGGCTAGCACCGCGGTACCAAGCTCCGCAGGTTTGCCGCGGCCAAAGGCCAGTTGCGCGACCAACAGCGAAACCGTGAACCCGATTCCGCCGAGTGCGGCCACCCGCCAGAGGGCGTTGACCGACAGCCGCATCGGGCCATCTGCGAATTTTGAACCAATCAGCCCACCGACAAACACCCCAACGAACTTCCAGATAGGCCTGGCAACGATGCCAATAAACACCGGCCAGGACAGTGCAGTTACAGCCGGCAGAGCAACAAATGCGGCAAAGAATGCGAATAGCGGCAGTAGCGCGTAACTAACCACCGGAGTTAGTCGCGCTTCCAGTTTTGCAATCAGGTCTTTTGGTGTCAGCAGACCCACGGCCACGGCAAGCAGTGCCGGTTCGATTCCGGCTAACGCCAGGAACACGAGCGCGATGATGAGGCTCAATCCAGCAACGACAGCTGCGAATTTGCCCAGTAGCCCCTTCAGCCTCAGCTGTTGCAGCAGGAAATATATGGTCACCGGGATGACCACGGGTAGGAAGCCGAAGGGGAAACCAATCCGGTCGCCGGTGAACAACACACCGATTATTAGAACCGCTATGACGTCGTCCATGACCGCGAAGGCCAGCAAGAAGGTACGGGCCGCACCCGGCAGGTTTCGCCCGAAGGATACGTATACGGCTAGCGCGAAGGTCACATCGGTGGCGGTTGGAATCGGCCATCCGGCGGCGCTCGGTAGCCCGTAATTAACCGCCAGGTACCAAAGCGCGGGAAGCGCCACACCAAGGATTGCTGCCAGGAGGGGAGCGACAGCATTCCGTGCTGGCTTTAGGGCACCACCGATGAACTCTCGCTTTAACTCCAGGCCAACCAGCAGGAAAAACGCCGATACGCCAACCAGCTGTGCGACCTCGGGGACCGAGAGGGCAAAGCAGGCCGGTGGAAAACAGAACTGCTGTGACACTGCGAAAAATGATTGAAGAATTCGCGCCACAGGGCTGTTTGCAGCGGCGAGACCAAGCAGCACTGCAATCAACAGCAGGGCTGGGGGAGTGCGTAACGCGGTCAGGAACTTCACCTTCCCAGCATTGTCTAAAAATGCGAATTTACAAACTCGAAACATTCGGGCGAACTTATCGAAACAAGTGTGACCGAAACTGGCTCTGTTGAATTAGTCAACCTTTGTTTATTTAGAGAGAGGTAAACAAATGCACCTGGATCAGGGAAACACCGCATTTGTGCTCATCAGCGCAGCCCTAGTGCTGTTGATGACCCCGGGACTCGCGTTCTTCTACGGCGGAATGGTGAAGGCCAAGTCTGTAGTGAGCATGATGATGCTTTCGTTCGGATCACTAGGACTAATCGGTGTCCTATGGGTCCTCTACGGCTACGCCATCGCCTTCAGCAATGGCGGTACCAAGACCTTCATCGGACTAGATGGAATCTGGGGAATTGACACCTCGTTCATCGGTCTGGACGCGCAGCTCAAGGATGCGCTCAACCCATCGGGCGCCTACCCAACCATGGCCTTCGTGGCATTCCAGGCGACCTTCGCGATCATTACCGTTGCTCTGATCTCGGGTGCTATCGCTGACCGCGCCAAGTTCGGCGCCTGGATGGTCTTTGCCGGCGTGTGGGCCACCCTCATCTACTTCCCAGTTGCCAACTGGGTATTCAACTTCACCATGCAAGACGGCAAGATGGTCGACGGCGGCTGGATCGTCTACAACCTGGGTGTAATCGACTTCGCCGGTGGAACAGCGGTGCACATCAACGCCGGTGCTGCCGGCCTGGCACTGGCCCTCATCCTTGGAAAGCGCTTTGGTTTTGCCAAGGGCATGAGCCAGCCTCACAACGTTCCGCTCACCCTGCTGGGCACCGCCCTGCTGTGGTTCGGCTGGTTCGGATTCAACGCAGGCTCCGAAATCGCAGCAGACGGCCTGGCCTCGATCGCCTTCATCAACACCATTTCGGCACCAGCCGCGGCGATGCTTGGTTGGATCATGGTCGAGAAGTTCAAGCACGGTAAGGCAACCTCCATCGGTGCCGCCTCCGGCGCAGTTGCGGGTCTGGTAGCAATCACCCCGGCCTGTGAGATCCTGGACCCGGTCTGGGGAATCCTGCTAGGTCTAATCGCCGGTATCCTCTGCGCCCTCGCGATCGACCTCAAGTTTGCGCTTGGTTTCGATGACTCGCTCGACGTAGTGGGCATTCACCTCGTCGGCGGAATCGTCGGTACTCTGTACATCGGCCTATTCGGTCGCGGTGTAGGTCTGTTCTTCGGACACGGCCCACACCAGCTGCTGATGCAGGCACTGGGCGCCGGAGCCGTACTTGCCTACAGCTTCATCGGTGCATTGGTCATCGGTCTCATTATCGACAAGACCATGGGCTTCCGAGTCAAGGCCGAGGACGAGATCGCCGGAATCGACACCGTGGTTCACGGCGAAGAGGCCTACAGCTTCGGTGCTGACCGCTAAAACTTAACACTAGAAAAAGCACCTAAAGTGGAGTCCGAAAGGGCTCCACTTTTTGGTGCGTTCGAAAGGAAACGATGAACAACGACTCGACGATGTTCCTCATCATCTGCAGCGCCCTTGTGCTCTTCATGACTCCCGGACTCGCATTCTTCTATGGCGGCCTGGTGCGTGCGACCTCCGTGGTCTCAATGATGATGATGTCTTTTGGCTCGCTCGGACTCATTGGAGTGATGTGGCTGGCCTACGGGTATGCCATGAGCTTCGGTGGTTCTGGCAGTGGAAACTTCATCGGGATAGAAGGCGTTTTCGGCATCGACCTGAACAAGCTGTTCATGAACGACGTGGTGCAGCAGTCGCTTGGGCACGGTGCAGGCGCGCCTGGGGATGGTTCGAACCTTGCCTTTGCCGGCTTCCAGGGAACTTTCGCCATCATCACTGTCGCCCTAATTTCCGGAGCAATTGCCGATCGCGCCAAGTTTGGTTCGTGGATGATCTTTGCCGGCATCTGGGCCACACTGGTCTATTTCCCGGTCGCCAATTGGGTGTTCAACTTCACCACCGATGCCTCTGGCAAGGTAGTTAGCGGTGGCTGGTTGGTCCACAATGTTGGTCTCTTGGACTTCGCTGGCGGAACCGTAGTAGAGATCGCCTCCGGAGCATCGGCGCTAGCCTTGGCCCTGGTGGTTGGAAAGCGCTTCGGATTTGCCAAGGGCATGCACGCCCCGCACAGCATCCCGCTGGTGCTCATCGGTGCCGCCATCCTTTGGTTTGGATGGTTCGGTTTCAACGCCGGCTCGGCTTCACACGCCAACGGCACGGCGGCCCTGGCGTTCATAAACACTGGCATCGCAGGCTTCGGTGGACTTCTCGGCTGGACGGTATTGGACCGCCTCTGGCACGGCAAACCAACCGCGGTAGGTGCCGTTTCTGGAGCCGTAGCCGGCATGGTTGCGATCACACCTAGTTGTGCCTACCTAGACCCATGGTGGGCACTTGCGCTCGGTGTAGTGGTCGGAGTGGTCTGTGGACTGGCGGTAGAACTCAAGTGGAAGCTTGGCTTCGATGACTCGCTAGACGTGGTTGGCGTTCACCTGGTAGCCGGCATCATCGGAACCCTGTGGATCGGCCTGTTCGGCAACGGTGTCGGTCTGTTCTTCGGCTTTGGCCCGGCACAGCTGGGCAAGCAGGCAATCGGCGTTGTGGTCGTGGGACTTTACGCCTTCATCGCCTCTTGGCTGGTTGGTCAGGCAATCCAAAAAACCATTGGTTTCCGCATCACCACCACCGATGAGATTGCCGGCGTAGACAACACCGTGCACGGCGAACTTGCCTACAACGAGCAGGACCCACGCTGGTCCTGGGGGCGCAGCGGGCGCGACTAGCGGGCTATCGACAGCTTCATCACTAAGTCCAAAAGAACTAGGCCTCCAACGGAGGTCTTTTTCTTCACCCGGTCAGAAATGCCCCCGACACGCGTGCGGCTCAGTTTGCATTCGAGGCCGAACTCGGGTAACGTATAACGAGTGTTCGGAAGAACACAACGCGGATGTGGCTCAGTGGTAGAGCATCACCTTGCCAAGGTGAGGGTCGCGAGTTCGAATCTCGTCATCCGCTCGCAGTAGGTCTAGATTTCAAAATCTAGTGGGCGTAAGCCTCAAAGCTTGGTGGAGTGGCTGAGCGGCCCAAAGCAACAGCCTGCAAAGCTGTAAACCCACGGGTTCAAATCCCGTCTCCACCTCCAATCCAAAAAAACTAAAAACACACGGTCGATTGGCGCAGCGGTAGCGCACTTCCTTGACATGGAAGGGGTCACTGGTTCGATCCCAGTATCGACCACGAAAAAAGCACCCAACAGGGTGCTTTTTCATTTAACCCAGGATCGAACCGAGTGACCCAATCTCGCTCGCTCGCGAGATTGCTAGTTAGATCCCAGTATCGACCACGAAAAAAGCACCCAACAGGGTGCTTTTTCATTTAACCTAGGATCGAACCGAGTGACCCAATCTCGCTCGCTCGCGAGATTGCTAGTTCGATCCCAGTATCGACCACGAAAAAAGCACCCAACAGGGTGCTTTTTCATTTAACCCAGGATCGAACCGAGTGACCCAATCTCGCTCGCTCGCGAGATTGCTAGTTCGATCCCAGTATCGACCACCAAATAATGCCTCCAGTCGGAGGCATTTTTCATTTAACCCAATCTCGCCCGTCATGTAGATTCCCAATTTGCCATCGGTTTACCCGCAGTTTCGAAACCGCCCTCAACCTGTTAACTTGCTGAAGTTAGTTTGGCGAACATGAGAACACTATTTTCAAACCGTAAGTTCGCCGGCCTTGCCGTCGTTGCCCTCGGTGTTGCAATGCTCGGGGGAGTTTCCGTTCCAGCCAGCCACGCTGACACCACCTTCGCAGTTCCAACTGCACCCACCAACGTATTTGCCGCCGCCACTGTCGGTGGCGTGAAGGTCACCTGGGACGCCGTTACCGGCACCCCGGAGGTTACCAACTACGTGATCAACGCGGGCCCTGGTGGCTGCAGCATGACTGTTGCGGCTTCCAAGCACTCGGTGATCCTGCCGGTCCTGGCCGGCACCACGGTGCTCACCCCTTCGGTGCAGGCGGTCAACGCCTACGGCTTCTCTGACAAGACCACGGCTTCCGCCGTTCCAATAAAGGGCGACTACGCGGCTAAGACCGTCAAGGGCGTTCAGGTGCTGCAGTTCAGTGACTTCCACGGTGCCATCGAAGCCAGCAGCAGCAACATCGGGGCCGCAGCATTGGCATCTTCCTTCAAGGCAGACCGTGCACTCGTTCCTGCGACCATCACCGTTTCCTCCGGTGACGCCTTCGGCGCCGCCCCGCCGATCTCCAGCCAGTTCGACGAGCTGCCATCGGTGGAGGCCATGAACGACATGGGTGTAGACGTTGCAACCTTCGGTAACCACGAGCACGACCGCCCGCTAGCGCACACCAAGCAGATGATCGCGGCCTCCAAGTTCAAGTGGACTGCCTCCAACTACAGCACCCTCGCGGGCCTGCAGGTCGCCAGCAATCCCGTCAAGACCTTCGAGATTGTGAACAAGGGTGGCGTCAAGATCGGCGTGGTCGGCGTAAACACTACCGACACCATGGACGAGGTGTTCCCGGGCAACCTGGACTTCGTCGATGCCAAGGGCAAGACTCAGTCCACCGTAATCACCGACAAGATTGCCCCGGTTCAGAAGGCTGTCAACGATGCCAAGAAGGCCGGAGCGGACCTGGTCATCGTTCTACTGCACAACGGCTGGAACATGAACCTAGCGGGTAGCGCAGTCGGCCCACTGGTTGACTACTCCAAGCAGCTCAAGGGCGTTGCCGCCATTTACGGTGGTCACTCGCACCAGAAGTACGCGGCAGTTATCAACAACGCTTTGGTTGCCGAGGTCCGTAACTCGGGCGTCGAGTACACCCGCAGCCAGCTGTGCGTAAACACCAAGACCAAGCAGGTAATCGGTGGCGCAGTCGACTACATCGACAAGGCTGCGGTCACTGCCGCCGGCCTGGCACCAGACGAAGCAACCGCTACCATGGTCGCCAGCTACAAGAGCCAGCTGAACGGCAAGTTCGACCAGAAGATTGGTCAGATTGCATCGGTTGCCCCTCGTGGAGGTAGCCCAGCCGTTGAGCGTTCGGGGGAGGCGGCCATCGGCTCGTACACCGCCGATGCCCTGAAGGCTCGCTACAAGACCGACTTCGCCTTGATCAACGGTGGAGGAATCCGCGACACCCTGCCAGCCAAGGGATACCTGCCGGGTGCCACAACCAGCTTCGTTCGTCCGGCAGCCGGAGTAACCGGGCCGTTCGATGTGCTGTTGGGCGACGCCTACACGATCTTCCCATTCGGCAACACCGTAAGCGTGGTCAACATCACCGGAAAGAACCTTTGGGCAGCACTCGAAAACGGTGTCTCGCAGTACCCAACCGCAGGCCGCTGGCCACAGGTTTCGGGTATCAAGTTCACCGCCAACGTGACCAAGCCTGCGTTCTCGCGCATCGTCGCGGTCACCAAGGCCGACGGCACCGCGATCGCGGCCGATGCCACCGTGTACTCGGTGGCAACCGTCGACTACATGGTCTACGGCGGCGATGGCTACACCCAGTTCGACCCTTCCAAGCAGCAGCTGAAGGACCTCCTGGTGAACGTGTTCATGGATGCCATCAAGGCCGACGCAGCCAAGGGCAAGGTAAGCAACTTGGTCACCGATGGCCGCCAGACGGTAATCACCCAGTAAGCGACACAAGGTTTGTTGCCCCGGGGAAACCCGGGGCAACAAACTTCTAAGGCGCTAAAGATTACGACGATAAAGAAACGTGCACCTCGGGGTATCCCGAGGTGCACGTTCGGTTTTGAAGATAGTTAGTTGATCTTTAGCGCCTTTGCGGTGGCAGCCAGCGAGGCCGCCGCCGCCTTGGGGTCGTCGTTTAGCTTGACACCGAACGAAGGCATTACTTCCTTCAGGCGAGGCTCCCAAGCGGCGAATTCCTTGCCAAAGGACTTCTTCAAGACTTCGAGCATCGCGTAAACGGCGGTAGACGCGCCGGGCGAAGCACCGAGCAGACCCGAAATGGAACCGTCGGCCGAGGTGATGATCTCGGTGCCGAACTGAAGCACACCGCCCTTTGCGGCATCCTTCTTGATGATCTGTGCGCGCTGACCGGCATTCAACAGCTGCCAGTCGCCCGGTTGAGCGGTGGGCATGAACTCCAGCAGCGACTCAAACTTGCGCGACTTGCTCTTGAGCAGCTCGCCGACCAGGTACTTGATCAGGCCGAAGTTGCTCAGGCCTACCGCGATGTAAGGAATCAGGTTGCTCGGACGCAGCGACAACGGCAGGTCCAGAATCGAACCGTTCTTGAGGAACTTTGGGTTGCTGGTTGCGTACGGACCAAACAGCAGACTGGTCTTGCCGTCTACCACGCGGGTGTCTAGGTGTGGAACCGACATCGG
>Ga0228702_1000292_pt1 | contig 40865 bp, 35 predicted proteins | sample McNCre217_Aug_MG_2_FD_178018 | JGI IMG/M metagenome (GOLD analysis project Ga0228702, IMG submission 178018) | Freshwater microbial communities from McNutts Creek, Athens, Georgia, United States - 20-17_Aug_MG | ecosystem: Environmental > Aquatic > Freshwater > Creek | place: USA: Georgia...
GGATTTTTTGAGTTCATTGGCGAACTCGGCAACTGTGGTGCTGGACATAATGGTGTTCAAGCCTCCGTTAACTTCAGGCCTGGCCTGCGAACCAGTGTTCGCGGGCTTTCATGATCAGGGCGGTGGCGTCTTCGGCGGTTTGACCGGTGATGTCGGTCAACTCGTCTGTGGCCAGGTCAGCCAAGTCGTCACGGGTGTGCACACCCGCTTCCACCAGCTTGGAAATCAGCTCAGGCGTCAAGCCTGGCAAGTCACGCAGATCTTGGGAAACGTCTTCAACGCTTTCTTCAATCGCGATCTCCATGGTCAACAAAGCGTCTTTGGCGCGTGAGCGCAGCTCGTTGATCGTGTCTTCGTCGAAGCTTTCGATCTCCAGCATTTCCTGGATCGGCACATAGGCCACTTCTTCCAGGCTGGTGAAGCCTTCTTCGATCAGGATGTCGGCAATTTCCTGGTCCACATCCAGCTTTTCCATGAACAGCTGACGGATGCCGGAGCTTTCTTCGGCCTGCTTTTGCGCAGACTCGGCGGCATCCATGATGTTGATCTTCCAGCCGGTCAAGTCAGAAGCCAGGCGCACGTTTTGACCACCGCGGCCAATCGCAATCGCCAGGTTTTCTTCGTCGACCACCACGTCCATGGCGTGCTTTTCTTCGTCCACGACAATGGACTGCACGTTGGCGGGCGCCAAAGCGCCGATCACGAACTGGGCAGGATCTTCGCTCCACAGAACGATGTCCACGCGCTCACCGGCCAACTCGTTGGTCACAGCGTTCACACGGGTGCCACGCACACCAACGCAAGTGCCGATGGGGTCCACGCGCTTGTCGTGCGAAAGCACAGCAATTTTGGCGCGCGAACCTGGGTCACGGGCGCAGGTTTTGATTTCCAGCAGGCCTTGCTCGATCTCGGGCACTTCCTGACGGAACAACTCAATCATGAATTCAGGGGCCGAACGCGACAAGATGATGGGTGCACCACGCAGGGTCAAGTCCACATCCATGATCATGGCGCGCACGCGGTCACCGCTGCGCAGGTTTTCCTTGGGGATCATTTCGCTGCGGCGCAGACGACCTTCCACACGACCTGCTTCGCAGATGATGTCGCCCTTGTCCATGCGCTTGACCGTGCCGACAAAGATTTTTTCGCCACGTGACATGAAGTCGTTCAGCAGCATTTCACGTTCGGCATCGCGAATCTTCTGCAAGATCACCTGCTTGGCGGCCATGGCACCAATGCGGCCGATGGGCAAAGACTCGATGGGCTCTTCGATGTATTCGTCGATTTCGATGTCCGGAATTTGCTCTTTGGCTTCAAACAGGAGGATTTCCTGCTCGGGCAATTGCAAGCCCGCTTCGTCGGGCACCACATGCCAGCGACGGAAAGTTTCGTAATTGCCGCTGTCACGGTTGACCGCAACACGAATATCCACTTCGCCGGGATACAGCTTTTTGGTGGCCTGAGCCAGAGCGGCCTCGACAGCACCAAACACCACGTCGCGCTCCACGTTCTTTTCACGTGAGATGGCATCGACCAACATCAACATTTCGCGATTCATGACTCGACTCTCCTAATCCAGTGGGGTTGCAATACAACCCCGATTCACATATTCCATAGCCGACACAAGGTCAGGCTTGCGTCTTGGGCTTGCGCCCTTTGAAATCCACAACAGGTGCCAAACGGGCATCACGCAACTCATCCAAGGTGAAACCCAGTGCGTGCAATGGGGCTGGCACGCGTTTTTTACTGATCCGTTGACCAGGTTTGACGGCAGGCTCATCGCTCCAGACGATTTGCCAGCCAGCGCCTGAGGCGTCACGCTCCAGCGTGCCGCGGAATTTTTTACGGTTGGCACTGACCATGCCCTGGGCGCTTTCACCCATGGGGGCCTTGAGCGTCAGGTCGATCAATTCGCCTGCAAAACGTTCAAAGTCTTTTTCGTGGCGCAGTGGCCGGTCAATGCCTGGGGATGAGATTTCGAGGCGGTTGTAGGTCACGCCATCGACTTCGAGGGCGAACTGCAACTGCCGATTGACTTTCTCGCAGTCTTCAACCGTGATGAAGGCTTCAGAGCCAGGCTGCCATGGCCAATCGATGGTGATGCGCAGCAAGCCGCCCGCAGAGCGCTCAATTTCAACCAGGTCATAGCCCAGGCCGGTCACGGTTTCTTCAACGATTTGCTGCAGTGCCACAGAACTTCGAAATGCCAAACTTAAAAGTGAAAGACCAAAAAAAACGGGCGGTGAAAACCCGCCCGTTTGGTCGTGAAGACAGTATTCTAGCTGAAAAATGCGCTAAGTGTGTGATTTTTAAGAGAAATACGCGAGCCCCAACAGATCGCCGCCGGGCAAGCCTGACCCGCGCTCACCGCAGGGCACAATGGGCCTTCAGATGGATTCATGGGGACATGGTTTGAACACGGTATCACGTTGGATGGACGACAACATCCGCGCTTTGGGTCGCGACATGCGTTGGTCATACCTGCCGCCGCTGATGGTCTACATGGCTGCGGGCGTGCAAGGACTGACAGGCATTGTTGGTACTTTTTTTGTCAAAGAGCACCTGGGTTTGCCTGCCGAGTTCTTGGCCGCGCTGGCCTTCTGGGCTGGCTTGCCTTGGGCGCTCAAAATGCCGATTGGGCATTTGGTGGATATTTTTTGGCGCTACAAATCCGGCTTCATCCTTTTAGGCGCCAGCCTCATTACCGCCAGCCTGCTCATCATGGCCGGATTGGTGGGGCAACGCGATGCCATGGCCTCGGTGTGGAGCGTCAATTCCTGGTTCGTGCTGGCCGCACTGCTCAGCCCTGTGGGCTATGTGCTGCAAGACGCCACCGCGGATGCCATGACGGTCGAGGCCGTGCCCAAGCTCCACGCTGATGGGACGCCAGTGGATGCCGCTGCGCTCAAACACATGCACACCACCATGCAAACACTGGGGCGAGTCGCGATCGTGGGCGGCACCATCATCGTGGCGCTGATCAATCTGGGCATGTTCGCCGATGTGCAAACCTTGAGTGCAGCCGAAAAAACACTGACGTACCGCAACCTTTACCTGATGGCCCTGGTCATTCCCTTGCTGTCCGTGATGGGTCTGGTGATGGCCCGCTTGCAGCGCAACGCCCAAGTCAAGCAACACATGACACGGGGCTTGAACCAGGCTCAGGCCATGGCCTTGTTCAAACCGGAAGACAGCGAGACAACGCCCAATCCAGCCCTGCTTGGCGGCAGCCTGGTTTTTGTGGCCTTGACCATTGGTCTGGGGCTGTCAGGCTGGCGTTTCAGCCAGGAACTGATTTTTGTGAGTTCAATGGTCATCATCGGTGTGCTCATGGCTCGTCTGATGCGTGAGCTTGAACCTGCTGCACGCCATACTTTGTTGGGGACGGCTTTGGTGATCTTCATGTTCCGCGCCGTACCAGGGACCGGGGCGGGCATGTCATGGTGGATGATCGATCAGCTGGGTTTTGATCAGCCTTTTTTCTCGGTGTTGTCGCTCATTGGCAGCACCTTGGCACTCGCAGGCATGTTCATCTTTCGCCGCTTCATGGCAGAACGATCCATTTTCTATGTGGTGGGCGCACTCACGGTGCTGGGCACCTTGCTCAGCTTGCCGACGTTGGGCATGAGCTTTGGCCTGCACGAATGGACAGCAGCCCACACGGGTGGCGTGGTCGATGCACGGTTCATCGCCATCGTCGATACAGCATTGGAGTCACCACTCGGTCAGATCAGCATGATCCCGATGTTGGTCTGGATTGCCAATTCAGCCCCTCCCCACCTCAAAGCCACCTACTTTGCGGTCATGGCCAGCTTCACCAACCTGGCGCTATCGGCCGCGCAACTGGGGACCAAGTATCTCAACCAGACGTTCACATTGACACGACAAGTGCGTGACGCCGCAGGAGCCGTGACGGTTCCTGCCAACTACGACGACCTGAGCGGCTTGTTGCTCAGTGCTTTATTGCTGGGTTTGCTGATGCCGTTGGCCGCCATCGCTTTTGCCCGCTGGCGCGGTTGGGGCAGTGCCTGAAACGCCAAAGTGGCGCATGCGACAATTGCACTCAGATTTTTTTCTCAAAGAAGACTTCCATGACAACTCAAACAGGTTTCCTCGCAGGCAAAAAACTGCTGATCACCGGCGTGCTGTCCAACCGCTCGATTGCCTACGGCATCGCCAAGGCTTGCCATGCACAAGGCGCCGAGCTGGCCTTCAGCTATGTGGGCGAGCGTTTCAAGGACCGGATCACCGAATTTGCAGCAGACTTTGGCTCCAATCTGGTGTTCGATTGCGATGTGGGCAGCGACGAGCAAATTGAAAAGCTGTTCACCGACCTGTCGGGCCACTGGCCCAAGTTCGATGGTTTCGTGCACGCCATTGGCTTTGCCCCACGCGAAGCGATTGCGGGTGACTTTCTCGATGGTTTGTCACGCGAGGCCTTCAAGATTGCCCATGACATCAGTGCCTACAGCTTCCCGGCCATGGCCAAAGCTTCCCTGCCCTACCTGAACGACAAATCGGCCGTGCTGACCCTGAGCTATCTGGGTGCCATCCGCAATGTGCCCAACTACAACACCATGGGTCTGGCCAAGGCCAGCCTGGAAGCATCGGTGCGTTACCTGGCCGAGTCGCTGGGTTCGCAAGGTCGCGGCCTGCGTGCCAACGGCATTTCAGCGGGCCCCATCAAGACCCTGGCCGCCAGTGGCATCAAGGGCTTTGGCAAGATCCTGTCCGTTGTGGCCGAGGCCTCGCCCATCCGCCGCAATGTGACGATCGACGATGTGGGCAATGTGGCAGCTTTCCTGCTGTCCGATCTGGCCGCAGGTGTCACCGCCGAGATCACCTATGTGGACGGCGGCTTCAGCCAGGTGGTGGGCGGTATTGCCGAACCCGTTGACGCAGCCTGAGCCTGTTTGAAATCCAACAAAAAAGCGGCCTCGGCCGCTTTTTTGTTGCAAGAAACAATGAGGGGCTGAAGTCCCACAACCATCAAGGCGCCTTGACACAGTCAGCGTAATAGCGCTTCTTGCCGTCTTCGCCCACGATTTCCACCAGGCCATGGATGTCGGTTTCAAAACCTGGGCACTCCTGGTTGAACTGGCGTGCAAACTTGAGGTAATCCACGATCTTCTTGTTGAAAACTTCACCGGGAATGAGCAAAGGAATGCCAGGTGGGTAAGGCGTCACCAGGCCAACAGTGATGCGCCCTTCCAGGTGATCGATTTCTACGCGCTCGGTCTTACGCTGGGCAATGTGTGCGTAGGCATCTGACGGTTTCATGGCGGGCGCCAAATCCGACAAGTACATTTCGGTGGTCAGGCGCGCGATGTCGTAGCGGGCATACATCTCGTGCACATGCTGACACAGATCACGCAAGCCCATGCGCTCATAGCGCGGGTGCTTGGCGCAGAACTCCGGCATGATCCGCCACATCGGCTGGTTCTTGGCGTAATCATCCTTGAACTGTTGCAGCGCCGTCAGCAGCGTGTTCCAGCGGCCCTTGGTGATGCCGATGGTGAACATGATGAAGAAGCTGTAGAGGCCTGTCTTCTCAACCACCACGCCATGCTCAGTCAGGAACTTGCTGACGATCGAGGCCGGAATGCCGGTCTTGTCGAACTTGCCGTCCAGGTCCAAACCGGGTGTGACGATGGTTGACTTGATCGGGTCGAGCATGTTGAAGCCGTCGGCCAGTTGCTGACCAAAGCCGTGCCACTTGCTGGCCTTCTTGCGCGGGTCATTGCGCAAGATCCAATCGTCAGCACGGCCAATGCCCTCCTCGCCAAACTTCTCGGGGCCCCAGACCTTGAACCACCAATCCTTGCCATATTCAGCGTCCACCTTGCGCATGGCGCGGCGGAAATCCAGCGCTTCGGCAATGCTCTCTTCGACCAGCGCAGTACCGCCGGGCGGCTCCATCATGGCCGCTGCCACATCGCAGCTGGCAATGATGCTGTATTGCGGGCTGGTCGAGGTGTGCATCAGGTAGGCCTCGTTGAACAACGGGCGGTCCAACTTGGTGTTTTGCGCGTCCTGCACCAGCACATGGCTGGCCTGGCTGATGCCCGCCAACAGCTTGTGGATGGATTGCGTGGCGTACACCATGCTGTGCTGCGGACGTGCACGCTTTTTGCCCATGGCGTGGTATGGGCCATAGAACGGATGGAAAGCCGCGTGTGGCAACCAAGCCTCGTCAAAGTGCAGGTTCTCCACATAACCGTCGAGCATCCCCTTGATGGTCTCGGTGTTGTAGAGCACGCCGTCATACGTGGACTGCGTCAGCGTCAGGATGCGCGGTTTGACTTTCTTCGCATCCACACCCTTGAGCAGCGGGTTCTTCTTGATCTTGGCCTGGATGGCGGCAGGCTCGAACTCGCTCTTGGGGATCGGGCCGATGATGCCAAAATGGTTGCGTGTGGGCTTGAGGAAGACCGGAATCGCCCCCGTCATGATGATCGAGTGCAGGATGGACTTGTGGCAGTTGCGGTCTACCACAACCACATCGCCGGGCGCCACAGCATGGTGCCAAACCATCTTGTTGGAGGTGCTGGTGCCGTTGGTCACAAAGAAGCAATGGTCCGCATTGAAGATGCGCGCAGCGTTGCGCTCGCTCTCGCCAATGGCGCCGTTGTGGTCGAGCAGCTGCCCGAGTTCTTCCACCGCGTTGCACACGTCGGCGCGCAACATGTTCTCGCCGTAGAACTGGTGGTACATCTGGCCCACCGGGCTTTTCAGAAAAGCCACGCCACCCGAATGACCCGGGCAGTGCCAAGAATAGGAACCGTCTTCGGCGTAATCCAGCAGTGCCTTGAAAAACGGGGGTTGCACCCCTTCGAGGTAGCTCTTGGCTTCGCGGATGATGTGGCGCGCCACAAATTCCGGTGTGTCCTCGAACATGTGGATGAAGCCGTGCAGCTCGCGCAGGATGTCGTTGGGCAAGTGCTGGCTGGTCTTGGTTTCGCCGTAGATGTAGAGCGGCACATCGGCGTTCTTGCGGCGCACTTCCTCAATGAATGCGCGCAGGTTCACCACGGCAGGATCCAGATCTGGGCCGGGCGTGAACTCTTCATCGTCAATCGACAAGATGAAAGCACTGGCGCGGCTTTGCTGCTGAGCAAACTGCGACAGGTCGCCGTAGCTGGTCACCCCCAGAACTTCGAAACCCTCGCTGACAATGGCGTCCGCCAAAGCGCGAATACCCAAACCTGAAGTGTTTTCAGAACGGTAATCTTCATCAATGATGACAATAGGGAAACGAAATTTCATGGCAGGCTGGGGCTCAGGCCCCAAAGAGGGAGAAACAGCCGCGAAGTTTACGGATAAAAAGTGACTTCCATGCGACAAAAAGCAGAATTACTGAAAAAACCCTGTGCACCGGCACACAAAGGAATTGTCTTGCCTGCTCAGAATGCGGTTTTCCACTGCTACAATAGAAGGCTTAGGAACGGTGGATGAGTGGTTTAAGTCGCACGCCTGGAAAGCGTGTGTGGGTTAATAGCCCACCGCGGGTTCGAATCCCGCCTGTTCCGCCAGAAATAAAAAAGCCTGCACTCAAGTGCAGGCTTTTTTTATGCCTAACCGCCCCGCGTGAACGGGGCGAAGGGCATCAGCGAACCACGGCCAATTGCGTGCGATCACCGCCTTTGTATGTATACAAAGTCAACGCACCATTTTTGATGTCGCCTTTTTCGTCAAACACGATATCGCCGGTCACACCTTTGTACTTAATGGCCTTGAGTGCTGGCAAATACTTGGCTGGATCGGCAGAGCCTGCATTCACCATGGCCGTAGCCATGACTTTCACAGCGTCATACACATAGGGCGCATAGACCTGCACATCGGCATTGAATTTGGCCTTGAAGTCAGCACGGAACTTGTCCATACCGGCTTTTTGCTCGCCTTCCACGCCGCCAGCTTCAGCACAAAACACGGTGTCGTCTTTCATGGCATCGCCAGCCAGCTTTGCCAGCTCGGTGGTGCAAATGCCATCGCCGCCCATGAATTTGGCATTGATGCCGAGCGACTTCATCTGGCGCAGCATGGGGCCAGCCACCGCGTCCATACCGCCGAAAAACACGACATCAGGTTTCTTGGCCTTCAGGGTGGTCAAGATGGCGTTGAAGTCAGAGGCCTTGTCGGTCGTGAATTCGTGCCCCACGATAGATGCACCAGCTGCAGTGGCGCCTTTCTTGAATTCCTCGGCAACACCTTGACCGTAGGCTGTACGGTCATCAATCACAGCAATGTTCTTGCCCTTCAGGGTTTCCACAGCATATTTGCCCAAGGTACCACCCAAGTGAACATCGTCCGCCACCACGCGGAACGCGCCGGTGTAACCCTGGCGGGTGTATTTGGGGTTCGTGGCCGAAGGCGAAATCTGAGGAATGCCAGCCGCGTTGTAAATCTGTGAAGCAGGAATGGTGGTACCGGAATTCAGGTGACCGATCACGCCATTGACTTTGGCGTCCACCAGCTTTTGCGCGGCAGCAGTGCCTTGCTTGGGGTCTGCTGCATCGTCTTCGGCCAACAATTCGAATTTAACAACCTTGTCACCGAATTTCAGACCAGCGGCATTGAGTTCTTCAATGGCCATACGGGCACCGTTTTCGTTGTCTTTACCCAAGTGGGCAATGGCACCACTGACGGGTCCCACGTGACCAATCTTGATGACTTGCGCATCCGAAGCCGCTTCTTTTTTGCCGCAAGCGGCCAAAGCGACTGCCGCTGCGGCAACAGCGATCACGGACAATGAACGACGACCTGAAAATTTCATGGAGACTCCGAAGAAGAAATTGCTTCAATCAAGCAAGGCTGAACAATACTGCAAAAGTGCGAACTTGCACCCTAGGGAAAACGAAAGTCTGCCGCTCTTACGCGTTGGGCTGGCTGATATTTTGATAAATCTCGGCGCGCTTTTCCCACATGCCTTGCACGCTGCGTTGCACCAGCTCGGCGGCCATGCGGTCAAGTTCAGGTCGCAGATTTCTCATCAACTCCTGCGACAAGGCCAGAACCGAAGCTTTCTCAGCCAGTCGGGCATCCAAAGCCGCCAGCAAGCTTGCAGGGATTTCCGATGGGGTAATGGCACGGGTCAATACCGGGATGGCGCTCTCTGGCTCAGCGCGGCGGGTGATCGATGATTGTTGTGAGTTCATGTTGACCCCAACTTGGATAAATCGTGTTGCTTCAAATCATAGCCCTGAGCGGTGTAGTGCTTCCAGCGCTGACGGGCGGTCATGCGGCCATGGTCATCGACGGCCACGATTTCAATCAAACGGTCAAACTGTTCAAAACCGACGGGGACCTCGTCTCCCAGATTGACCAACACCTGACGGTCTGCGCACAAAGCCGGATCTTCACTCAACAAAATAGGCGAGACCTGCTGAATATCAGGACTGTCAACTGGCGTGCTGTGTGGCAAGAAATCCACCGCAGAAAAAGTCCACAAGGCCGCATCCAGTTGACGCAAAGAAGCTGCCGACCCCACCACGCCAACGCGCAGGCGCTGTGCGCTGGCCTTGCGCAGCAAACGACACGCGTATTGCAGACGCTCTGGCGCATTGAAGTGAAACTCAATGCGGGTCATCAGGCCGCAGCTCGGGTGGTGCGTTGGGCGCGAACGGGCTTGACCGCGGCTTTGTGCGACTGAGCCAGCAAATAATGCATCAGCAATGCCACGGGACGGCCTGTCGCGCCTTTGGCGGCACCACTTTTCCAGGCGGTACCCGCGATATCCAGGTGTGCCCAAGGGTATTTCCTGGCGAAGCGCTGGAGGAATTTGGCTGCCGTCACCGACCCCGCCGCCCTGCCCGCCACATTGGCCACATCTGCAAAACGGGTTTTGAGGCCATCGGCATACTCGTCATCCATGGGCATTCGCCAGCACAGATCACCGGCGACATCGCCCGCTTGCTGAAGATCTTGGGCCAATTGGTCGTCACTGGAGAACAACCCTGAACGCACCGCCCCCAAAGCAATGACACAAGCCCCCGTCAAGGTGGCAATGTCAATGACCGCTTGCGGTTTAAAGCGCTCAGCATAGGTCAGTGCATCGCACAAGACGAGACGACCTTCGGCATCGGTGTTCAGGATTTCGATGGTCTGACCACTCATGCTGGTGACCACATCGCCGGGCTTGACTGCAAGGCCATCGGGCATGTTTTCTGTGGCCGGAATCAAACCCACCACGTTGATGGCGGGTTTGAGCTCGCCCAAAGCCTTGAAGACGCCCAGCACGCTGGCCGCACCACTCATGTCGTATTTCATCTCGTCCATGTCTGCCGCAGGCTTCATGGAGATGCCGCCCGTATCAAAAGTGATGCCTTTACCCACCAAAACCACGGGAGCCTGGCTGCCGACCGCACCGTTGTAGCGCATCACAATGAAACGCAGGGGCTCGGCTGCGCCCTTGGCCACGGCCAGAAAAGACCCCATACCCAATTTGCTCACTTCTTTGGGGCCGAGTACCTCGCACTTGAATCCCGGACCTTTGGCAATGCGCTTGGCCACGTCAGCCAACATACTGGGGGTGGCATGGTTGGCCGGCCGATTCGCCCATTCCTTGGCCAATTCGATGCCAGAGGTCAAGGCCTGAGCTTGACTGAGTGCCTGACGGTGCTCGGCCAGAACCGTTTCAGCACTGAACACCAGACTTTTGAGTGTGCGGGCCTGGGGTTGGCTGAGTGTGGCGGTGTAGGTGTAGCTGCAGTCGGCCACGGCCGATGCGATGGACTGCACGACATGGGCGTCCCAATCGCCCTGCACATGAAGACCCAAACGCTTGACTTTGGCAGCCTTGAGAAGGCCCCAAGCAGCCGTCACCGCAGTGCGGCTATGTGCGGGTGTATTCTCTCCAGAGCAGACCACCACCAGGTGTCTGGGTTTGATGCCTTCGTGGCCATACAAATTCAGAAAGGAACCGGCTTTGGGCTCGAAATCGCCCTTGTGAAGGGCCGATTGGACCAGTGCAGAAACGGGGTCTTTGTCAGTGGTGGCGGGCTCGGTCCGGCTTGGCCAAAAGACAATCAAAGCATCAAGATCATCACGAATGGCCCGTGACAAAGCGCGTTTTTGGATTTCGAAGTTCATAATTCAGCTTTTCCTTCCCGCCAATGTTATTCCATTCCACTTTTCGCAAGGACCTGTCGCGCAATTTCGGCGCCACGCTGGTGATTTTGATCACCATCGTGATCACGGTCATTTTGATCAGAACCCTGGGGCAAGCCAGTCGAGGCAGTGTCAACCCTTCCGAAGTTCTGCTGGTCATGGGTTTCAGCGTCCTCAGCCAGATGACGACGATCGTCACGCTCAGCTTGTTCATCGCGGTGGTGTCGACTTTGTCGCGCATGTACAGCGACAGCGAAATGGTCATCTGGTTTTCCAGCGGCCAAGGCTTGGCTTACTTTGTGAAACCCCTGATGCGCTTTGCCTGGCCCGTCTTCTTGATCATTGTTTTGTTGGCACTCTTTGCTTGGCCCTGGAGCAATTTGCAAATCCAGGAGTTACAAAATCGCTACGAGCAGCGCAATGACCTCGAGCGTGTGGCCCCAGGGCAGTTTCAGGAGTCACCTGGCGGCAAACGTGTATTTTTCATCGACAAGGACAGTCCCGATAACCGGTTTGGCAACCATGTCTTTGTCTCCAGCATCGAAAATGGCATTGAAACCGTGACCACCGCTCAACAAGGGCGAATCGACATGGTGGGCAATGAGCGTTTTTTGATGCTGGACAAAGGTCAGCAGTGGTTAACCAACTTGCAAACCGGCGAAACAAGGCTCACACAATTTGGCCATTACGAAGTCTTGATCGATTCGGACGTCGGTCCAGCGAATGAAACCCTGTTGAGCCGCCACACCAGCAGCTGGTCTCTGATCAAAAATCCAACACGTGAAAATCTGGGCGAACTGGGCTGGCGATTGGGTTTGGGGCTTGCTGCCATCAATCTGACCTTGCTGGCATTGGCGGTCTCTGCCATCAACCCACGTGTGGGCCGCAGTTACCACTTGGGGCTGGCGCTGTTCATCTTCATCGCTTACTACAACATGCTCAATGTGGGACAGAGTTGGGTGGCCACAGGGCGTGTGCAATTCGCACCATTTCTCTTGACGTTGCACGGCGGCGTGTTCACTGTTGCTGTGACCTGGCTCTTTGCCCGCAACATGAACTGGTCGTGGCGCTCATTTTGGCCGCGCCACGAACACGCACAGAAGGCCACATCATGAACACCGTTCGACGACTGCTTCACGGTGAGATCATCATGGCTGTGGCTTTTGTGGCCATGGGGTTTTTGGCCTTGTTCATGTTTTTCGACCTGGTCGACGAACTTCAATCCGTCGCCCGCCATGCCGCCCAAGGCTACCAATTGAAGCAGGCGCTGCTCTACATCACACTCAAAATTCCCGAGCATCTTTACCAGCTGCTGCCGTTGTCTGTGCTGATTGGTTGCATTTACGTCATGGCCCGTCTGGCCCAAAGCTCTGAGTACACTATTTTGCGCACAGGTGGACTGGACCCCTTGCGGGCGCTCAGCACTTTGTTGCGATTGGGCCTGGTCTTTGTTGCCATCACTTTTTTGATTGGCGATTACGTGGCCCCCTGGGCCGATCGTCAAGCCATCCAGGTCAAGGCCATCTACCAAGGGCATCTGACACTGGGACAAACTGGCGCTTGGCTGAAAGAAACACAGAACGGGCGACATTTTGCCGTCAATGTCCGCGCATTCGATGGCATCGAGCACATGCGCAATGTCCGGATTCACGAATTCAATGAGGATGGCCAGTTGCTGGGCATCACCACCGCAGAGCAGGCGGACATTCAGAATGGACAGTGGGCACTGCAGCAGGTAGAACAAAAAACGATCAAGACAGAGCCAACCCAAAACGCTTCAAAATACAGTGCCGAAAAAACTGCCCAAACAATCTGGGCCACAGGCATCAGCGCAGACATGGTGGCAGCCGCCTTGTTGACACCTGATCGCATGCGCACCTGGGAGCTTTTCAAATACATGCGGCATTTGTCAAACAACCAGCAAAACTCACAACGTTACGAAATCGAGTTTTGGCGCAAAGTTTTCTACCCGCTCAGCTGCCTGGTCATGCTGGTTTTGGCCCTGCCTTTTGCTTATTTACACTTTCGATCCGGTCAAATTGCAGGCCATGTCTTCGGCGGCGTTTTGGCTGGCATCAGCTTTTCATTGCTGAACAACGTTTTTGGTTTCATGGGGGCTTTGCAAAACTGGGAGCCCTGGCTCACATCAGCGGGGCCATCATTGATCTACAGCGCCATTTCTTTGGCCACTTTCTGGTGGATGGTCCTGAGACGATGAATACCGATCGACCCCGACGCACTGGCGTCATCCTTTTTGCCCATGGCTCACGCGACCCTCTGTGGCGCCTGCCCATTGACGCCGTAGCCCAACGCATGCAGCAGCAATGGCCCGATATGCCTGTGGCTTGCGCATTTCTTGAATTGACCGCGCCCGCCTTGCCCGAAGTGGTCGAGCAATTGATGAAAGAAGGTCTGGCACACCTGCGGATCGTTCCCATGTTTTTGGGCGTTGGCCGACACGCCCGGGAAGACTTGCCCTTGCTGGTCGAAGACCTGCGCCAAGCCTATCCGCAGGTAGAGTTTGAGCTGATGGCGGCTGTCGGCGAGCACCCCGCCATGACAAGTTTGATGGCCCAGATTGCGGCAGGCGTCACGCCATAGACCCGTAAAGCATAATGATGTCAATCAATATGACATCTTGCATATGAATCTGCACCAATTTCGTTTTGTTCAGGAAGCTGCACGCCGCAATCTCAACCTCACCGAGACCGCCAAAGCGCTGCACACCTCACAACCGGGCGTGTCCAAAGCCATCATCGAACTCGAAGAAGAATTGGGCATCGAGATCTTTGCCCGACACGGCAAACGGCTCAAGCGCATCACCGAGCCAGGTCAACATGTGCTGCAGAGCATCGAAGTGATCCTGCGCGAAGTGGGTAACCTTCGAAAAATCGGTGACCAGTACAGCGCCCAGGACACAGGCACCCTGTCGATTGCCACCACCCACACGCAGGCGCGCTATGTGCTGCCTTTGCCGGTGGCCAAGTTGCGCGAGAAATACCCGCTGGTCAACATCAGTCTGCACCAGGGCGCACCCGATCAGGTGGCCCAAATGCTGTTACAGGACGTGGCTGAAATCGGCATTGCCACCGAATCCCTGTCGGCCTACGAAGAACTCGTCACCCTGCCCTGCTACGAGTGGCAGCACGTGCTGGTTCTGCCCCTGGATCACCCCCTGGCTGCCAAGGAAAACGTGTCGCTTGAAGACATCGCCGCCGAATCCCTCATCACCTACCATCCGTCTTTTACCGGGCGTGGCCGCATCGACCAGGCCTTTGCGGCCAAAAAACTGCACCCACGCATTGCGCTTGAAGCCATCGACTCGGACGTCATCAAAACCTATGTGCGCCTTGGTCTGGGCATCGGCATTGTGGCCGAGATGGCGGTCAAGGACGACCCGGTGCAAGACCTTGCCGTCAGGCCGCTGGGCCAGCTGTTGGGCATGAACGTGGCTCGGGTGGCTTTCAAGCGCGGCGCCTACATGCGCCACTTTGTCTACCATTTCGCGCAACTCCTCAGTGATCGGCTCACGGCGCCTTTGATTGCCAAAGCCATGACCGGCCACGTCAACGATTACGAACTTTGATCCTGTTTGCCTCACCATTTTTACCACACCCCATGAACGCACGCACACCGAACCTGGTCTCCAAAGCCCCCAACATGGGCACCACCATCTTCACGGTCATGTCCGCACTGGCGGCCGAAAAAGGCGCCGTCAATCTGGGCCAGGGCTTTCCGGACTTTCCCTGTGATCCGCACTTGCTCGATCTGGTGAACGACGCCATGCGCGAAGGCCTGAACCAATACCCCCCCATGACAGGCGTGGCACCGCTGCGCGAGGCGGTGTCACAAAAGATCCAGACGCTGTATGGCCGCCATTACGACCCCGTGAGCGAGATCACCGTGACTGCAGGCGCCACACAAGCGATCCTGACCACCATCCTGGCCATCGTTCATCCCGGTGACGAAGTCATTGTGCTGGAGCCTTGCTACGACAGCTATGTGCCCAACATCGAATTGGCGGGTGGCGTGGTGGTGCGCGTGCCGCTCACGCCCGGCACCTTCCGGCCCGACTTTGACAAGATCCGTGCGGCCATCACGCCCAAAACGCGAGCCATTCTGATCAACTCGCCCCACAACCCCAGCGGCATGATCTGGTCGCGTCAGGACATGCTGACACTGCAAGACATCCTGGACCCCACCGACATCATCCTGATCAGCGATGAGGTGTACGAGCACATGGTCTACGCGCCCAACCAGCATTGGAGTGCGGCGCACTTTGAGGGTCTGGCGGCCCGCGCATTCATCGTCTCCAGCTTTGGCAAAACCTACCATGTGACTGGCTGGAAAGTCGGGACGGTGGCCGCACCGGCCTCGCTGACAGCAGAATTCCGCAAAGTGCACCAATTCAATGTGTTCACCGTGAACACCCCCATGCAGCATGCCTTGGCCCGCTACATGGCCGACCCTAAGCCCTATTTGGAACTGCCCGCGTTTTACCAACGCAAGCGCGACCTGTTCCGCCAGGGGCTGGCCCAAACCAAGTTCAAGCTGCCGCCAGGCGAAGGCACCTACTTCCAGTGCGTCGATATTTCAGAGCTGGATGTGCCCGAAAAAAACCTGAGCGAAGCCGAATTTTGCAAATGGCTGACCACCGAGATCGGTGTGGCGGCGATCCCGCTGTCCGCGTTTTACGGTGATGGTTTTGACCAGAAAGTCATCCGTTTTTGCTTTGCAAAGAAGGACGAGACGCTCCTGGCTGCGCTGGAGAAACTCAAGCGTCTTTGAACACTCAGTCGTCGGTGTTGTCGTCCAGCCCCGGAAACAGAACCGACGTGAAGCCGAACTGGCTGAAGTCCCTCACCCGCATGGGGTAGAGCTTGCCAATCAGGTGATCGCATTCGTGCTGCACAACCCGGGCATGAAAACCATCGGCCGTGCGGTCAATCGCCTGCCCCTTGGCGTCGAAGCCCGTGTAGCGGATGCGCTGCCAGCGCGGCACGATGGCCCGCATCCCTGGCACCGACAAACAGCCTTCCCAGCCCTCTTGCTCTTCAAGGTCCAAGGGGGTGATCACCGGGTTGATGAGCACGGTTTGCTCAAATGCCGGTTCGTTCGGGTAACGCGGATTGACCTGGCCACTGCCAAAAATGACCACCTGCAAATTGACGCCAATCTGAGGCGCTGCCAAACCCGCGCCATTCACGGCGGCCATGGTTTCCAGCATGTCACAGACCAAGGCATTGAGCTCGGGGGTGTCAAACTGCGTGACCACCGGCGCAATGCGCAACAAACGCGCATCGCCCATTTTGAGAATTTCTCGCACGGTCATGGTTTTTCTCCATTCAACAACAGGACGAGGCCCGCATCATCGAGCACCGGCACCCCCAAGGCTTGGGCCTTGTCGAGTTTGCTGCCCGCCTCGGCACCGGCCACCACATAGCTGGTTTTCTTGCTGACCGAGCCCGCCACTTTGGCGCCCAGGGCTTCAAGTTTGTCTTTGGCTTCATCGCGGCCCATGCTTTGCAGCGTGCCAGTCAGCACCACCGTGACACCTGCCAAAGGCATATCGGTCGGGGCCAGTGCATCGCCCTCGGCCCAGGTGATGCCTGCATCGCGCAGGGCCTGCACCACCTCGCGGTTGTGCGCCTGGGCAAAGAAGGTGTGGATGCTGTGCGCCACGATGGGGCCCACATCGGGCACCTGCAGCAAGGCATCTTCGCTGGCGACCATGATGGCGTCCAGCTGCCCGAAGTGCCGGGCCAGCTCCTTGGCCGTGGCTTCGCCCACATGGCGAATGCCCAGACCAAACAAAAACCGGGGCAAGGTGGCTTGCTTGGATTTTTCCAAGGCCTCAAGCAGATTGACCGCCGACTTTTCGGCCATCCGGTCCATACTGGCCAACTTGTCCAGTTGCAGGTGGTACAGGTCCGCCAGCGTATTGACCTGACCCGAATCGACCAATTGGTCCACCAGCTTGTCGCCCAGACCTTCGATGTCCATGGCGCGGCGGTGCGCAAAATGCCAAACCGCTTGTTTGCGCTGCGCGCTGCAAAACAAGCCTCCCGTGCAGCGGTGGTCGGCTTCGCCCTCTTCCCGCTCGGCCAGGCTGCCACACACCGGGCAGTGGCTCATCATGGTGAACACCTGCGCATCCGCTGGGCGCTTGTCCAGCACCACAGACACCACCTCGGGGATCACATCACCGGCACGGCGCACGATCACGGTGTCCCCCACACGCACGTCCTTGCGGCGGGCTTCGAGTTCGTTGTGCAGCGTGGCATTGGTCACCGTCACACCGCCCACAAACACAGGCGCCAGTTTGGCCACGGGCGTGAGTTTGCCGGTGCGCCCCACCTGCACGTCGATGGCCTGCACCGTGGTCATCTCTTCTTGCGCGGGGTACTTGTGCGCCACAGCCCAACGCGGCTCGCGGGTCACAAAGCCCAGTTGCTGCTGCCAGTCCAGGCGGTTGACCTTGTAGACGACACCATCAATGTCGTAAGGCAAAGCATCGCGCTCGGCGGCCATGCGCTGATGAAACGCCACCAGGCCTACAGCCCCCTGCACACATGAAGTCTGCTCGGCCACCGGAAAACCCCAACTTTTCAGTTGCTGCAGGGCTTGGTAATGAGACGTCCACACGGGCCCACCTTCAGCGGCCACAGTGATGTCACCCCAGCCGTAGGCAAAAAAACTCAAGGGCCGCTCGGCTGCGATGCCCGAGTCCAGCTGGCGCACCGCACCTGCCGCGGCATTGCGCGGATTGACGAAGGTCTTTTCGCCCTTCATGCCTGCGGCGATGCGCTCACGCTGGCGCTCGTTGAGCTTTTCAAAATCATCGCGGCGCATGTACACCTCGCCGCGCACCTCCAACACCGCCGGTGCGTCGGCAGGCAAGCGCAGCGGAATCTGGCCAATGGTGCGGATGTTGGTGGTGACATCTTCACCGGTTTCGCCATCCCCACGCGTGGCGGCCTGGACCAGCACACCGTCCTCGTAGCGCAAGCTCATGGCCAGGCCGTCGAACTTCAGCTCGGCCACATACTGAACGGCGGGATCGGCATCGCTCAGGTTCAATTCCTTGCGCACACGGGCATCAAAGGCCTCGGCCCCGCTGGCTTCGGTGTCGGTTTCGGTGCGGATGCTCAGCATGGGCACCCGGTGCTGCACCGATGCAAACGCATCCAGCACCTGGCCGCCCACCCGTTGGGTGGGTGAATCCGGCGTCAGCAATTCAGGATGTGCCGCCTCCAGGGCTTGCAGCTCACGAAACAGCCGGTCGTACTCGGCGTCCGGCACTTCGGGCGCATCGAGCGTGTAGTAGCAATGCGCGTGGTGGTGCAGGCTCGAGCGCAGCTCGGCGGCGCGCGCCACATCACGGTCTTTGTCTGCGCCGCTTTGCGGGGCATCCTCAAACAGGTCCAGCGTGGACATGGGTGATCCGCCCAGATCAGGAGAAAAGGCGGCGTGCCTGCTGCGAGCCTGCAGACAATTCGCGCTGGTCAAGCGCGTCATACAGCTGGTTCAGGTCATGGGCAATTTGATCGAGCACGTCGTCCCCCAGAATCTGGCCACCGCCATCGGTGACCAGGCCATCCATCTCCTTGGCCAGGGCACTGGCCGCCTCGCGCAAACGCCCGAAAGCATGGTCTTCGCGTGCGATCTGGGGCAAGTCAAGGCTCAGGGAAAACTCCCGAATGGCCGACAAAGCCGGGTCGTCGGCCAAAGCGGCCTGGGTGTCAAACGTCAAGGACAGCACAGGCGGCAAGCCCTGCACCGCAGAAGGCAACACCATGCGGCCCGGAATGACGCCGGCCACAAAACCCAAACGTGCAGCATGCTGCTGGATATAGCCCGGACTCCAGGCTGCCGCACGGGCGCACAGGGTAAAGCTCAGCTGCGCATCGTGGTCACTGGCAAATTGGTCCAGTTCACGCGCACGGGCCACCTCCTCCAGCATGTCGCTGAAGGTGGCTGTGCCATTGACCGCATCGGCAAACGCCTGGGTTTTGACCACGAACTCGGAGAACTCGATTTCATTGAGCGCGCCCATGCGATTGGCCAGTTGCACACCCGCCTGAAAAGCCGAATAACGGCGACCAGGCAACAAAGGCTCCCACTCGCCATTGAGTTGACTGCAGCCTTCCACATTGAACGGCTTGGTACCCACACGGCGTGTGGCGGGCAAAGCCGCCAGGGCCGCATCCCCCGATACCGGCTGCTCCACCTCCACCATGGCAATCACATCGATCAAGGCATCCAACTGGGCCTTGCGCTCGGGTTGAGGCAAGCTGGCAAAGTCATCGGTCAACACCGGCTCTTGGGGCGCAGAGGCATCCAGCCCCGAAGCCTGCTCCGGCAAGGGTTGCGCCTGCGGTTCGGCCTGACGCGGGGCATTTTTGCGCGAAGTCCAGTAGTTGTAGATCACAACCGCCACCAAGGTCAGGCCACCGATACCGGCCAGGCTGACTTGCAAAGAACTCAAGGAATCCAGCATAAGAAATCTTCAATATCAGGCCACATCGGCCATGGACACCGCGGACTCCATGTCCACAGCCACAATGCGCGAAACGCCCTGCTCCTGCATGGTCACGCCAATCAACTGCTCGGCCATTTCCATGGCGATCTTGTTGTGGCTGATGAACAGGAACTGGGTCTCTTTGCCCATGCCCGCCACCAGCTTGGCGTAGCGTTCGGTGTTGGCGTCGTCCAGCGGCGCGTCCACCTCGTCGAGCAAGCAAAACGGTGCCGGGTTGAGCTGAAAAATCGCAAACACCAAGGCAATCGCCGTCAGCGCCTTTTCGCCGCCCGAGAGCAGGTGAATCGTCTGGTTTTTCTTGCCCGGTGGCTGGGCCAACACCTGCACGCCCGCGTCCAGGATTTCGTCGCCGGTCATCACCAGGCGCGCATTGCCACCGCCAAACAGCTCGGGGAACATGCGGCTAAAGTGCTCGTTCACGATCTTGAACGTGCCGCCCAGCAATTCACGGGTTTCACCGTCGATCTTGCGGATCGCGTCTTCCAGCGTGTTCATTGCTTCGGTCAGGTCGGCGTTTTGCGAATCCAGGAAAGTCTTGCGCTCACGCGAGGTGGTGAGCTCTTCCAGCGCAGCCAGGTTGACTGGGCCCAAGGCGGTGATTTCGCGGTGAATGCGGTCGATCTCGCCTTGCAGGCCCGTCACGCGGACTTGGCCAGTTTCGATGGACTGGGCCACGGCCTCCAGATCGGCCTGCGCATCGGCCAGCAGCTGGGTGTATTGCTCCAAGCCCAGGCGTGCCGCTTGCTCTTTGAGCTGCAAATCGGTGATGCGCTGGCGCAGAGGCTCCAGTTCGCGTTCAAACGCCACGCGTCGCTCGTCGCTGGCACGCAATTTGGCAGTCAAGTCATCGTAGGCACTGCGGCGTGCGGCCAGGGTTTGCTCGCGCTCCATCTTGACGGCCAGCACGTTTTGCAAGCCCGCCTGCGCGGCGGCATCGGTCAGGCGACTCAGCTCGTCGCGGGCGCGCTGCATCTCGGCATCGATGCTGGTGACTTGTTGCTGCGCAGTTTCAATGGTCCGGTTCAATTCGGCACGGCGTGCATCCAGCGTGCGTTGCGAAAACTGCGCCTCCTGGGCGCGGCGCTCCAGGCTGCGCTGCTGTTCGCGGCACTCGGCCAGCTTGCGCTCGGCTTCAATGACGCGCTCGTCCAACTGGGCATGGCGCTCCTGGCTGTCGGCCAGTTGCATGTCCAGCTCTTCAAAACGGGCTTCGGCCGTCACGCGGCGCTCTTGCAGCTCATCGAGCAAAGCATCCACCTCAGCCAAGTCATTGCTGATCTGTTCACTGCGGGCACGGGTTTGCTCCACCAGTTGTGACAAGCGCAGGGTTTCCACCTGCAGCTCGTGGGCGCGAGACTGGTGCTCAGCCGCTTCGCGGCGCACGGTGATCAAGCGCTGTGAGGCATCGGCATAAGCCGCTTCGGCCCGCACCAGGGCGCTGCGGCTTTCTTCGGCAATCAGGGTCTGGGCGCGTTGCTGCTTTTCCAGATTCTCAATGTCTTGTGCGCGGGCCAGCAAACCGGCTTGCTCGGAGTCCTGCGCATAAAAGACCACGCTGTTCAGATCGACCGCATGGCCCGCTTGCACAAACAAGGTCTCGCCGGGCTTGAGCTGGCTGCGCCAAGCCAGCGCGTCTTCCATATTGGGGGCGGTGTAGCAGCCTTGCAGCCAATCGGTCACCAACGCCGACAAACCCGCATCGGAAATGCGCAGCTTTTGCGCCAAAGGCACACAGCCGCCAGGCATGCCACTGCGAGGTGCGGCTGTAGATGCCTGGGGTGGCGTGAAAAACGACAACTTGGCCGGTGGCGCATCATTGGCAAACGAACGCACCATGTCCAAGCGGGAAACTTCCAACGCCGACAGGCGCTCGCGCAAAGCCGATTCGAGGGCATTTTCCCAGCCCGACTCGATGTGGATGCGACTCCACAAGCCTTCCAGCCCATCCATACCGTGCTTGGACAGCCAGGGTTTGAGCTTGCCGTCGGTGCGGACTTTTTCTTGCAAAGCCTTGAGCGCTTCGATGCGGGCACTGAGATCGGCCAGGCGGGCCGATTCATCGTTGACCGCTTTTTGACGCTGGCGGCGGTCTTCGTCCAGCACCGGCACTTGCTCTTGCAATTCGTGCAGGCGTGCTTCCGATTCGGCGGCCAGCGCCTCGGCCGCGGCCAGTTGCTCTTGCAGCGCGTGCAGGCGCGCCTCATCGGGCGCGGCCAATGCATTGCGATCACTCAGCAGGCGTTCGCGGCGATTTTCGAGTTGGCGTGATTGCTCTTGCACGTTGCGCTGGTCTGCGGCCAGCACGCCAATTTGCTGCTGCACCTGCACCACGCTGGCGCGTTGTGCGGTGGCATCGTTCTGGGCTTTGCGCAGGGCCTCTTCCAGGTCAGGCAAGGCCATGGCCTGGTCTTCGACCTGGGCGGCCAGCGTCATGCTCTGGTCCTCGGCCATAGCCGCTTGCTCGGCCAGGGTTTCCAGCTCGGCCTGGGCGTCTTCGCTGCGGGTGCCCCATTGAGCAGTTTGCTCGATCAGCTGCTGCAAACGCTGTTCGGCACGCTGGCGGCCCTCAACCACAAAACGGATTTCGGCTTCCAGACGGCCCACTTCGGCGCTGGCCTCGTACAAAGCACCTTGCGCCTGGTTCACCTGATCGCCCGCGTCGTAGTGCGCCTGGCGGATGGTTTCCAGATCGGACTCCACATGGCGCAGATCGGCAATGCGTGATTCGAGCGCATTCACGGCCTGGTCCACGTCGGACTTGACTTTGCCCTGGTCGCTTTCCGCATCGCGGCGTTTCAAAAACCACAGCTGGTGCTGCTTGAGCGTGCTGTCCGCTTGCAGGTTGTTGTAGCGCTGGGCCACCTCGGCCTGCTTCTCGAGTTTTTCGAGGTTGGCGTTCAGCTCACGCAGGATGTCTTCCACACGGGTCAGGTTCTCGCGCGTGTCCGACAGGCGGTTTTCGGTCTCGCGGCGGCGTTCCTTGTATTTGGACACACCAGCGGCCTCTTCGAGGAACAGACGCAGCTCTTCGGGGCGCGACTCGATGATGCGGCTGATCGTCCCTTGACCGATGATGGCGTAGGCCCGTGGGCCCAGGCCTGTGCCCAGGAACACGTCTTGCACATCGCGGCGGCGCACCGGCTGGTTGTTGATGTAATAGCTGCTATTGCCGTCGCGGGTGAGCACGCGCTTGACGGCGATCTCGGCAAACTGGCCCCACTGGCCGCCCGCACGGTGGTCTTCGTTGCTGAACACCAGCTCGACGCTGGCGCGGCTGGCCGGTTTACGGGTGGTGGTGCCGTTGAAGATCACGTCCTGCATGGACTCGCCACGCAGCTCGGACGCCTTGGACTCGCCCAGCACCCAGCGCACGGCGTCCATGATGTTGGACTTGCCACAACCGTTGGGCCCCACCACGCCCACCAGCTGCCCGGGCAGCAGGAAGTTGGTCGGTTCAGCAAACGATTTGAAGCCTGAGAGCTTGATGGAATTGAGGCGCACGGCGGTCGGCTTGGTCGAAAAAGGGAATACGAAATGACGCACCCGGTGGCGCATCAGCTCGGTGGAATGGGTCTTCCCGCAGGTCCGGGATGGTGTTCAATGTTAACCCAGCAGCACAGCACTGATGATCCCGGATAATCGGGGGATGAATCCCCTTCTTGCCAAGCTGCAGCCCTATCCCTTTGAACGGCTGAAACAACTGTTCGCCGCGGTCACCCCCAACCCCGATCTGAAGCCCATCAGCCTGGGCATTGGCGAGCCCAAGCACGCCACACCCGCCTTCATTCAAGAGGCGCTCAAGGCGTCTGTGGCCACCGGCTTGTCGGCCTACCCAGCCACAGCAGGCGAGCCCACCCTGCGAAAAGCCTGCGCCGCCTGGCTGCAAACCCGTTACCAGCTGACGCTGGACCCCGCCACGCAAGTGCTGCCGGTCAATGGTTCACGCGAAGCCTTGTTTGCTCTCACGCAAACCGTGATTGATCCGAGCCGCCCCGGCGCCACCGTGGTCAGCCCCAACCCGTTTTATCAAATCTACGAAGGGGCGGCCTTGCTGTCCGGCGCCGAGCCGTATTACGTGCCCAGCGACCCGGCACGCAACTTTGCCAACGACTGGGACAGCGTGCCCGCCGAAGTCTGGGCGCGCACCCAGCTGCTGTTCGTTTGCTCGCCCGGCAACCCCACAGGCGCAGTGATGCCCCTGTCTGAATGGCAAAAGCTGTTTGCCCTGTCGGACCAGCACGGTTTCGTGATCGCGTCGGACGAGTGCTACAGCGAGATTTATTTCCGCGACGAAGCCCCTTTGAGCGGCCTGGAAGCCGCCCACCAGCTGGGCCGCACCGACTTCAAGCGCCTGATCGCCTTCACCAGCCTGAGTAAGCGCAGCAATGTGCCCGGCCTGCGCAGCGGCTTTGTGGCCGGTGACGCGGCCATCCTCAAGCAGTTTTTACTCTACCGCACCTACCACGGCAGCGCCATGAGCCCGGTGGTGCAAGCAGCCAGCATCGCGGCCTGGGGCGACGAGCAGCACGTGGTCGAGAACCGCAACCTCTACCGCACCAAGTTCGCCCAGGTCACGCCCGTGCTGGCCGAAGTGCTGGATGTGAAGTTGCCTGACGCGAGCTTTTACCTCTGGGCCGGTGTGCCCGCAGGCTGGCAAGGCGACGACGCAGCCTTTGCCAAAGCCCTGTACGAGAAAGAACACGTCACCGTGCTGCCCGGCAGCTACCTGGCGCGTGAATTCAAGGGCTTCAACCCCGGACGTGGCCGCGTGCGCATGGCCCTGGTGGCCGAAACCGCCGAATGCCTGGAAGCGGCCGAGCGGATCGCCCGCTTTGTACGCCAACACCCGAGCAAGGTTTGAACATGACCGTCACTTCAAACATGTGCCACGACACCCTGCGCCTGGCCGAGCAGCTGATCGCCCGCCCCTCCGTCACGCCCGATGACGCAGGCTGCATGGACCTGATCGCCGACGCCCTGAAGCCGCTGGGTTTTGACTGCGAGTTCATCGACTCCGGCCCTGACACCTTCCGCGTGCGCAACCTCTGGGCCAAGCGCGCAGGCACCTCGGGCCAGACCCTGGCCTTTGCCGGGCACACCGACGTGGTGCCCACCGGGCCGCTAACGCAATGGAGCAGCGACCCGTTCACGCCCACGCACCGCGACGGCAAGCTGTACGGGCGCGGTGCCAGCGACATGAAAACCTCGCTCGCGGCCATGGTCGTGGCGGTGCAGGAATTCCTGGCAACCAACCCCAAGCCGGCATTGGGCATCGCCTTTTTGCTGACCAGCGACGAAGAAGGCCCTGCCGTGGATGGCACCGTAGTCGTCTGCGAAAAGCTCCAGGTCCGGGGCGAAGCACCTCAGTTCTGCATCGTGGGGGAACCCACCTCGGTGCAGCAAACCGGCGACATGATCAAGAACGGTCGCCGCGGCACCATGAGCGGCAAGCTGACCGTCAAAGGCGTGCAGGGTCACATCGCCTACCCGCACCTGGCCGACAACCCGATCCACCGCCTGGCCCCGGCACTGGCAGATCTGGTGGCCATCCGCTGGGACGAAGGCAACGACTTCTTCCCGCCCACCAGCTGGCAAGTCAGCAACATCCATGCGGGCACGGGCGCGAGCAATGTGATACCGGGCGACTGCGTGGTGGACTTCAACTTCCGCTTTTGCACCGAATCCACGCCTGAAAGCCTGCAGCAACGCTTGCATGCGGTTCTGGACCAACATGGCCTGCAGTACGACTTGACGTGGACCGTTGGCGGCCTGCCGTTTTTGACCACGCCGGGCAGCCTGGTCGGTGCGATCCAGCAAGCCATTGCCGACGAAACCGGCCTCCAAACCGAACTGTCCACCACCGGTGGCACCAGCGATGGCCGCTTCATCGCACAAATTTGTCCGCAGGTCATCGAGTTCGGCCCGCCCAACGCCACCATCCACAAGGTCAACGAGCATGTGGCACTGAGTGACATCGCGCCACTCAAGGCCATTTACCGCCGCACCTTGGAACAACTCAACCTGAGTTTGTCCGCATGAACACCTTGACCCTTTCCGGGCTGATCGATGCATCGGCCAAACAACTGACCCAAGCGGGCGTGGCCTTTGGTCACGGCACCCTCAACGCTTTTGACGAAGCCGTCTGGCTGGTGCTCTGGCGCCTGGGCCTGCCGCTGGACACCGATCTGGATGACGTGGCCGATCAGGCTGTGACACCCGAGCAGCAAGCCGCTTGCGCCGCGCTGATCGAAGAGCGCATCGCCACCCGCAAACCTGCGGCCTACCTCACGCATGAAGCGTGGCTGCAGGGCGTCTCGTTTTACATCGACGAGCGGGCCATCGTGCCACGCAGCTTGATCGCCGAGGTGCTGGCCGACGGGACGATTGACGCCTGGTTGAGCGACCAGACCACCCGCGTGCTGGACCTGTGCACGGGCAACGGCAGTTTGGCCGTGCTGGCGGCGCTGGCCTGGCCCGAAGTGCAGGTCACCGGCGCTGACATTTCCGACGATGCACTGGCCGTGGCGGCCATCAATGTGGAACGCCACGATGTGCAAGATCGCGTGCAACTGCTCAAAAGCGATGGCCTCTCGGCTCTGCCCGGCCCTTTTGATCTGATCCTGTGCAACCCGCCTTATGTGTGCCAGGCGGGCATGGAGGCACTGCCCGCCGAGTACCGCGCCGAACCCGCCTTGGCTTTGGCTGGCGGTACAGACGGCATGGACTTTGTGCGCCAGCTCTTCAAGGATGCGCCTGCACGCATGAGCGAGTATGCCGTGCTGGTGCTGGAGATCGGCAACGAGCGAGAGCACTTTGAAGCGGCCTTCCCAAACCTCGAAGTCGCCTGGTTGGATACCAGTTCCGGCGAAGACCAGGTTTTGCTGATCACCCGCGAATCCCTTTTGAATTCACTTTGACCCCGATGGCCTGACCCCGGTCACGGCCCACACCCCGGATCGCCTCCGGGGCATTTGCCTTTCATGATCAATCTCAAAAACGTCACCCTTCGCCGCGGCACCAAAGTGTTGCTGGACCAGACTTCGGTCACCCTCAACCCCGGCGAAAAAGTCGGTCTGGTGGGGCGCAACGGCGCGGGCAAATCCACCCTGTTTGCGCTGTTCAACGGCACGCTGCACGAAGACGGCGGCGACTTCGACATGCCCAAAGCCTGGCGCATGGCCCAAGTCGCCCAGAACATGCCCGAGACCGACCAGCCCGCCTCCGAGTTTGTGCTGGAAGGCGACACCCGCCTGGCCGAGCTGCGCCAACGTCTGGCTGCCGCTGAAGAAAGCGGCGACGGCATGGAAATGGCCCACGTCTACACCGATCTGGCCGATGCAGGCGACCACGACGCTCTGCCCCGCGCCGAAGCACTCATTCTGGGCCTGGGCTTTCGGGTGGATGAGCTGAACAATCCGGTCAACAGCTTCTCGGGCGGCTGGCGCATGCGTCTGCAGCTCGCCCGTGCGCTGATGTGTCCGTCCGACATCTTGCTGCTCGACGAGCCCACCAACCACCTGGACTTGGACGCCCTGGTCTGGCTGGAAGCCTGGTTGCAACGCTACACCGGCACCATGATCGTGATCAGCCACGACCGTGAATTTCTGGACGCGGTGACCAATGTGACGCTGCACATCGAGCACGCCAAGCTGACCCGCTACGGCGGCAATTACACGGCTTTTGAAATCCTGCGCGCACAGCAAATGGAGCTGCAACAAGCCTCGTTTGCCAAGCAGCAAGACAAGATCGCCCACCTGCAGAAGTTCATCAACCGCTTCAAGGCGCAAGCCAGTAAGGCCAAGCAGGCGCAAAGCCGGGTTAAAGCGCTGGAACGCATGGAAAAGGTCGCCCCGCTGCTGGCCGAGGCCGAATTCACTTTTGGCTTCAAAGAGCCCAATAACCTGCCCAACCCGATGCTGGCCATCAGTGATGCCAGCTTTGGTTACATCGTCGATGAGCAGCCCAAGGCCATCTTGCAGGACGTGAGCAAATCCGTGCTGGCAGGCCAGCGCATCGGCATTCTGGGGGCCAACGGCCAGGGCAAATCGACCCTGGTCAAGACCATTGCGCGCACCATGCCACTGCTGGCGGGCACGCTGACCGAGGGCAAGGGCCTGAACATCGGCTACTTCGCCCAACAAGAACTCGATGTGCTGCACCCGCAGGACAACCCGCTGGAGCACATGATCCGCCTGGCCAAAGAGCTGGGCCCGAACAGTGGCGAACCCAGCCGTGAGCAAGACCTGCGCAACTACCTGGGCACCTTCAACTTCTCAGGCGACATGGTCAAACAGGCCGTGGGCACCATGAGCGGCGGCGAAAAAGCCCGCTTGGTGCTGGCCATGATCGTGTGGCAGCGCCCCAACTTGCTGCTGCTGGACGAACCGACCAACCACCTGGACCTGGCCACACGCGAGGCGCTGTCGATGGCGCTCAACGAGTTTGAAGGCACCGTCATGCTGGTCAGCCACGACCGCGCCTTGCTGCGTGCCGTGTGCGACGAATTCTGGATGGTGGGCCGCGGCAAGGTCGAGCCCTTTGATGGCGACCTGGACGACTACCAAAAGTACCTGCTCGACGAGTCCAAACGCCTGCGGGAAGAAACCAAAAATTCAGCCAAAGGCGCGGCCAGCACCACCACTGCCATGCCCACCGAAGTCGTTGTGGCTGCGCCTGTGGCCGCCGCACCGGCCCCAGCTGCGCAGCCTGCCGTCAGCAGTGCAGAACAACGCAAACTCGATGCACAACGCCGCCAGCAGTTGGCAGCGCAAAGCCGTCCGCTCAAAAAAGAGCTGGAGCAAAACGAGCAGCGCATGGGGGTGATTGAAAAAGAAAAAGCCACACTCGAAGCGCAACTGAACACGCCCTTGCCACCCGCCGAAATCGCCGAAGCGGGTCGACGCCTGAAGGCATTGAGCGATGAAGTGGCCACACTGGAAGAGCGTTGGCTCGAGCTGACGTCGCAGCTGGAAGCGATGGCTTAAGCGCCGCTTGCACCATGAAAAAACCGGGCGCCCTTGACGGGTCGCCCGGTTTTTTCATGACCGGTACACAGCTCAGCCACCGACGACAGACCAGCCTGCATGCTGGTCGGCCTTGTTGTTTTCGTACTCCCAGCTGGTGCCGCAACGGTCACAGCGATAGCGTGTGATGGTCACTTGGCCTGTTTCGCGTGTTTCTTTGCGGTTGCTGCCCTGCACCAATTCCGCGTGACCCGGTGCGCGACGCCAATTGCGCTGGATGCCCGAACATGGCTCACAAAGCGCCATCTTTTTCAATTCGTTTTGGATGTTCGTTTTGGCAGACATGTCAGGGTTCTTTCGGTCAGAAGTGTCGCAAGGCAAAAGATCTCGCCCAAGAAAAAAGCACTTTGTATTTTCATACAAAGTGCTTTTCGGATTGGTGGGACCAGCGGGGGTCGAACCCACGACAAACGGATTAAAAGTCCGCTGCTCTACCAACTGAGCTATGGTCCCTTTGCTGCAGAGCAGTGCACTGCAGCAAGACTCAAATTATAGCGTCATTTTTTAGGCTTCTCGGAGCTCATGGCTAAAAAATTCAAAATTTCTGAAGCCGCGCACATGCCAAAGGTGGCGGTCACACTGACCACCGATCCGTAGCCATGGCAGTTGAGCGAACCATCCCCTTCGATGGCGCAAGAGGCATCAGGAGGCGCCACCGACTCGCGGCTGAAGACGCCTTGCACCCCCATGCGCTTGTCACCTTTGGCGCCGCCGTGGTGCTTGCGCAAGCGGTAACGCACCTGGGCCAGCAAAGGATCGTGCGTGATGCGTGACAAATCCTCCACATCCACCTTGTGCGCCAATCGCTTGCCGCCCGCAGCGCCGACGGTGATGAAACCGCATCGGTGTTGCAAGGCCCATTGCGCCATGGCCACTTTGGCTTTGACCTGATCGCAGGCATCGATGACGGCATCCGGCATGGCGGGCAACAAGGCAGGCCAGTTCTCGGGCGACACAAAATCATCAACCATGTCCACTTGGCATTGCGGATGGATCAAGGCAATCCGTTCGCGCATGGCCTGCACTTTGGCCTGGCCGGTGGTACTGGTCAGTGCATGGATCTGGCGGTTGATGTTGGATTCGGCAATGTGGTCCATGTCCACCAAGGTCAGGCGTGCAACACCGCTGCGCGCCAACGCTTCTGCGGCCCAGGAGCCGACCCCGCCAATGCCCACCACCACCACATGCGCTTGCCGGATGCGCTCGGCCCCGGCGATGCCGTACAAGCGTTGCAGGCCACCAAAGCGGCGCTGTTCTTCATCGGTCCATTCGTTCATGCTTGGGACTCCGCACGCCTGAGCTGCCACTGCAGGGTCAACACCGCACCCGCGACAATGCCCAACACCGCCAGCAAGCTGCCCCAACTCAATGTGGACAGCCCAGACAAGCCCTGCCCAATGCTACAGCCCAATGCCATCACGGCGCCCATGCCCATCAAGGCTCCGCCCAGCACATGCCAGGCCAGATCGTCAATGCGGCTGAAGCCTTCCCAGCGGAACGCGCCCTGCTGCAAGGCGCTGGCCCAAGCACCGGCCAGCAAACCCAGCGCCAGGGCCATGCCCAGATTGACGCGCTTGCTGCCATCGCTGAAATACAGGAAAGCATCGAGTGCATAGGCCACAGGGGCCGTGAAGCTCATGGACTCCATGCGCCCACTGGCGGTGGACAGAAACACCGCCTCCAGCGTCTCTGGATGCTCGGGTACAAAACCATGGACACCGCTGATCCACCAAACCGCCAAGATGGCCGCCCCCGTCCACAAACCCGGGCCATATGCATTTGCGCGATGGAATGCAGGATCCTTGAACACCCAGACCAGCAACAAGACCGACACCAGCACCGACATGACGCCCATGCCCTTGGGCAGAGACCAGCCGGTCAAGCCACTGAACCATTGCCCTGCAAAGGGGGCAGACACCTGCAGCGCAACGGTATCCAGCGCTTGCACACGCCAGACCGCAGGCAGACCCCGCAGGGTGGCCAAGGCAAAAATGCCCATGCTCATGAGGACAACCAGTGACTTCAAATTACCGCCTGCCAGGCGAGTGATGTTTTTGCTGGTGCAGCCGGAAGCCAGCACCATGCCCACACCAAACATCAAACCGCCCAGCGTGAGGGTCAGCCAATTGAGCGCCTGTGCGCCATAAATGGTGTTCAAGGGGCTGATCCAGCCCAGCCAGCACATGCCGCCAAAACCCAATACGCTGAGGGCCATGGCCAACACCCATTGGCGAAGGCGTGTGGCATCGCCCATGATCACCACATCGCTGATGGCCCCCATGGTGCAAAAGTGGCTGCGCTGTAAAAGCACACCCCAGAAAAACGCAACACCAAAACAAAGGCCCAAAACCTCCAGGTTTTGGGCCTGCAACTGCAGCAATGACATCACAAAAGCCCCATGTCTCAGCGCAGACGTGTCAGGCGATCACGTGCCGTGTTCGCCGCTTCGGATGCAGGAAAGGCCTTGACCAGATCCTCCAGCGTCTTGCGTGCAGCCTTGAGGTCCTTGAGTTCGATTTGCACATTGGAAATCGCCAGCATCGCTTCGGGTGCTCGCGCATGACCGGGCGCAACATTCAACAACTGCTGGAAATTGGCCATCGCATCTTTATAAGACTTGTTGGCGTACTGCGCATTGCCCAACCAGAACAAGGCCGAAGGGGCGTAACCGCTTTTGCCATTGCGCTGCAGGAACTGCACCAAAGCCGTTTGAGCCGCCACAAAGTCGCCTTTGCGGAAAATGTCCATGGCCGCTTCGTAGTCGCGTTTTTCGGCCGGTTCGGCCAAAAATTCACGCCCATCCACAGTGACTTTGACCGGTTCAAATTTGCGCAAGCGTTCATCGACACCGGCAGCCACGTCTTTTTGACGCTGCTGAATCTCGGACACATCACGGGCCAGGTTTTCGTGGGCGCCGCGACTTTGCGAAACATCGCTGCGCAGGCTTTCGATTTGCGACTGCAAATCGAGCAAGGACCGGCGCAGTTGCGCGTTTTCCTCGCTCAAGCTTTTGTTGGTCTGCTCCAGCTTCTGGCGCAAATCCAGAATCGCGCGACGTGCCTCATCGTCTTCAAACAAGGCAGCCTGTGCAGTCCCGGCCAAGGCGCCAAAAGCCAGGACCACCGCCAAGCGGCGCCAGGTACAAGAGAAATACGAAGGCATCGTCATGGCGCTCAGTAACGGATTTCAACGCGGCGGTTCTTGGCCAAATCGGCTTCGGAGGAGCCCATGGCCGCAGGCTTTTCCTTGCCGTAGCTGACCGCTTCGATCTGTGCATCGGACACGCCCAGCAAAGTCATGGCCTGGCGCACGGCTTCAGCGCGCTTTTGGCCCAAAGCCAGGTTGTATTCGCGGCCGCCGCGCTCATCGGTGTGGCCTTCCAGCGAAGCCTTGCGCTGTTGGTTGGCTTTCAGGAAACGGGCATGTGTCTCGATCAGCGGACGGGCTTCTGCACGCACCACATAGCTGTCGTAGTCAAAATACACCACGGTGCCCACACCTGCAGGACCCACGCCACCGCCTGACTTGTCGGTCAACACACCGGCCACGCCGTTTTGACCGGCGCCAATGCCCTGGCTGTTGGCACCCGACGATGTCGCGCTCTTGTCTTCCACCGGCACGTCATCGAGTTTCACGCCCGAAGCGCAACCGGACAACAACGCCGCCAACAACATACCAGCCCAAAAAACTTTTTTCATCATTTACCTCATCCATTGAACAAAAAACAAAACCATCACTTGCGCAGCGGACCCCAATGGGGTTCACGGATATCGCCGCCCTGCCCTGACAAGCGGGCCTTGATGCGACCATCCAGTGTGCTGGTCATCAAGGCCTCTTGCCCTTGCTGCAAGGTGGCGTACACCAGCAGGCGGCTGTTGGGTGCAAAACTGGGGCGCTCATCAGCAGAGGTATCGGTTAGGGCCGTGACCTGGCCCGAGTTCAGATCCATGATGTGCAGCCGGAAAATCGCTCCGTTGCGGGAGACATAAGCCAACCAGCGGCCATCCGGGCTGAGCGCAGGCGAAATGTTGTAGCTGCCCGAGAACGTCACACGCTCGGCAGGGCCACCTTGCGAAGGCATACGGTAGACCTGAGGGCTGCCGCCACGGTCGCTGACGAAATACAGGGCCGAGCCATCGGGCGTGAACACCGGCTCGGTGTTGATCGAGCCCGATTGGGTCAGCTTGCGTGGCTCCCCACCGTTCAAATCGATACGAAACAGCTGGGAGCCGCCATCACGGCTGAGTGTGGCCACCAGTGAGCGACCGTCCGGAGCCCAGGTTGGTGCGCTGTTGGAGCCTTTGAAATTGGCCACGGCACGGCGCTGGCCAGAAGCGAGCTCGTGCACATAGACCACGGGTTTGCGCAACTCGAAAGACACATACGCCAAATGGGTGCCGCTGGCAGACCAGGATGGCGAAATGATGGGCTCAGGGCTGCTCAAAGCAGCTTTGGCGCCTTCACCGTCGGCATCGGCAACCCACAAGGTATAGCGCCCCGAGGACTTCGTCACATAAGCAATGCGGGTGGCAAATGCGCCTTGCACACCGGTCAACTGCTGGTACACCCAATCCGAGATGCGGTGCGCGGACAAGCGCAAATCACCGGCCACAACGGCTTCGCGGAATTCGGCTTTTTCCTGGCCTTTGACGGCGTCCCACAGGCGGGCGCGGACATCAAAGCGGCCATCGGCCAGGCGTGTGACCGATCCGGCCACCAGCGCCTCGGCGGACAACTGGCGCCAAACAGACCAATCGGGACGACTGAGCTCATCGAGCTGGGCATTGCCTGCGGAAAGTGCCTTGAACTGCCCACTGCGTTCCAGGTCTGCCTGAACAATGGTGGAAATTTTTTGGGGAGACTGGGCTTCGCCCTTGAGCGGCGCAATCACCACGGGCAATTGCGTCATGCCCACGCCAGAGACTTCGACCCGAAACTGCGCCCATGCAGGCAGGTGCATGACCCACAAGGCCAACAGAGGGATCAGCCAGCCGAGCCGCAGGTTTTGCAAGGGAAATCGCTTGGTGTAAAGCACGTTGAACATCGCCTTCAAAGACAAGCCGCGATCGTACACCGTCCTGGCCCCATTTCAGGACCGTACCCGATCTGAAAACGCCCGCCCATGGCGCTGAGCGTGCCTGCTTACAATTGAATTGAACATGAGCACAGACCAAGACACCTCCCCCATGGCCAGCATTCGCACCCGGATGCTGAAACTGGCGCCCTATTTTGCCCGCCAGCGTGGCGTCTGGGCCCTGGCCATTGGTGCCACGTTGGTGGCGGCTTTGACAGAGCCCTTGATTCCGGCCCTCTTCAAACCCTTGCTGGATCAGGGATTTGCGGGCAATGGCTTGCCCATCTGGTCCATTCCCGTGGCCGTGATCGGTTTGTTTGCCATCCGGGGCATCACCTTTTTTCTGGCGCAATACGCCTTGGCGCGGGTGACCAACGATGGCATGGAAAAGCTGCGCAACGACTTGTTTGCCCAGTTGGTGAAAGCCGAATTGGGCCTGTTCAGCCGCCAATCGGCCAGTGCGCTGTCCAACACCGTGGTTTACGAGGTGATGAACGGTGCTTCCCAATTGATCTCGGCCCTGATCGGCCTGAGCCGTGATGGCTTCACTTTGTTGGCCCTGGTCGGCTATTTGATGTGGCTCAACTGGAAGCTGACCTTGGTGGTGTTCATCGTGGCCCCGGCCCTGAGTTACATCATGAAGGCCCTGTCCAAGCGGCTGTACCGCCTGACCCGTGAGAGCCAGGATTCCACCGATGCACTGGCCTACGTGGTCGAAGAAAACGTGCTGGCGCACCGCATGATTCGACTGCACGGCGCCCAAAACCAGCAAATTGAACGGTTCGCAGACCTGGGCCGGAATTTGCGCAAACTGGCCCTCAAGTCCACCGCCGCCTCCGCCGCCATGTCGCCTTTGACGCAGATCATGTCGGCCATTGCCCTGTCCCTGGTGCTGGTGATTGCCTTGGTCCAGAGCCGCGACAGCAGCTCGGGCGCCACCGTCGGTGGCTTTGTGGCCTTTATCACTGCCATGTTGATGCTGGTCTCGCCCATCAAGCGCCTGGCCGAAGTGGCCAACCCCATCACCCGGGGCCTGGCTGCACTGGAGCGTGGTTTGGCTTTGTTGCAAGACGCGCCTGAAGAAACCCAGGGCACGCATGAAACCGGGCGGGCCACCGGTGCGATTGAATGGCAAAACGTTGGCCTGCAATTCAAACCCGACAGTCCACCGGCTCTGCATGGCGTGTCCCTGAGCGTAAAACCCGGAGAAACCGTCGCCTTGGTCGGCAGTTCGGGGGCAGGCAAATCCACGCTGATCCAGCTGCTTCCGCGCTTTCTCAACCCGACAGCAGGACAAGTGCTGGTGGATGGTGTGCCCGTTCAGGACTGGAGTTTGCGCAGCCTGCGACAACAAATGGCCATGGTCAGCCAGGATGTGGTCATGCTCAACGACACGCTGGCTGCCAATGTGTGTCTGGGACAGACGCCCGATCGGGAACGCATCCAGAAAAGTCTGGAAGCGGCCAACCTGTGGACGCATGTGATGCAGTTGCCGCAAGGCATGGACACGGTGCTCGGCCACAACGCCAGCCAGTTGTCCGGTGGTCAACGCCAGCGCCTGGCCATCGCCCGTGCCCTCTACAAAGATGCCCCCATCCTGGTCCTGGACGAAGCCACGTCAGCACTGGACAACGAATCGGAGCGCCTGGTTCAGCAAGCCTTGCAAAAACTCATGCAAGGCCGCACCACCTTGATCGTGGCGCACCGCCTGTCCACCATCGAGCATGCCGATCGGGTGGTGGTCATGGACCAAGGACAGATTGTGGAAGAAGGCGCACCCGCGGTGTTGTTGGCCGCAGGCGGTGCGTATGCCCGTTTGCACCACCGAGGCGAGTGGACGGCCCCCGAAGCCTGAAACCAGGCTTCAGAGCAGCACGATGTCGTACTGCTCAGGGCCCATCGATGTTTCCACCTGCAGCGAGATCGGCTTGGCAATGAAGTCCGACAAGCCCGCCAGATGCTGGCTTTCTTCGTCCAGCAGCAAATCGATCACCGCAGCACCCGCCACCACACGGAATTCACGCGGGTTGAACTGACGGGCTTCCCGCAGAATTTCACGCAAGATGTCGTAAGCCACCGAACGGGCCGTCTTGACTATGCCCTTGCCCTGGCAGCTGGGACAAGGCTCGCACAGCATGTGCGCCAGCGATTCGCGGGTGCGCTTGCGCGTCATCTCCAGCAAACCCAGCGATGAAAAACCACCGGCCATGGTCTTGACCCGGTCACGGGACAGTTGTTTGCGAAACTCGGCCAACACCGCATCCTGGTGGTCGGCGCGCGACATGTCGATGAAGTCGGCAATGATGATGCCGCCCAGATTGCGCAAACGCAGCTGCCGTGCGATCGCTTGCGCCGCTTCCAGGTTGGTCTTGAAGATGGTGTCTTCAAAATTGCGCGCACCGACATAACCGCCGGTGTTCACATCCACCGTGGTCAGGGCCTCGGTCTGGTCAATGATCAGGTAGCCACCCGACTTCAGGTCCACACGGCGACCCAGGGCGCGGGCAATTTCTTCGTCGATCGAATACAAATCAAAAATCGGGCGCTCGCCTTTGTACAACTGCAAGCGCTCGGCCGCCTTGGGCATGAACTCGTTGCCAAACGCCACCAGTTGCGCGTGCTGCTCTTGCGAATCGATGCGAATGCTTTGCGTGGCCTCGCCCACCAGGTCGCGCAAGACGCGTTGCAGCAGCGTCAAATCCTGGTGCAACAGCGAGGCTGGCGGCAAACGCATGGAGGCGTCCTTGATGCGCGCCCAGGTTTTGCGCAGGTAAGCGATGTCATCCTGCAGCTCCTCGTCGCTGGAATCCTCGGCATTGGTGCGCAAAATGAAGCCGCCACCCGCAGGCCCCACCAAGGCCTGCACACGCTGGCGCAGGGCATCGCGCTGTTCCGAAGGGATTTTTTGCGACACGCCGATGTGGTCGTCCTGAGGCAAAAACACCAGATGCCGACCGGCAATGCTGATCTGGGTGGACAGACGGGCGCCCTTGGTGCCCATCGGGTCCTTGATGACCTGCACCATGATGGCGCGGCCTTCGAACACCTGCTTTTCGATCGGCACCAACGGCTGGCCCGTGCGTGCAGAGGCATCGCCATCGGCATGCTTTTGCCAGACATCGGCCACATGCAAAAACGCGGCTTTGTCCAGACCGATGTCGATGAAGGCCGACTGCATGCCCGGCAGCACGCGGGCCACCTTGCCCAGGTACACATTGCCCACCAGGCCACGCTCAAGCGTGCGCTCGACATGCAACTCCTGAACGGCGCCGAACTCGACCACCGCGACACGCGTTTCCTGCGGGGACCAATTGACCAGAATATCTTGTTGCATGGAACGCTTTGGAAAAAATGAGGGATGTCGGTCAGCCGACAAGGATCAGCAGCGGATGCCCACCGAGCGCAAGAGCGTTGCCGTCTCAAACAAGGGCAAGCCCATGATGCCCGAATAACTGCCGCGAATCTGTTCTATGTGAGACGCCGCCCTGCCCTGCACCCCATAAGCACCAGCCTTGCCCATGGGCTCAGCACTGGCCACATACGCCTTGATCTGTGCAGGCGTCATGGCCGCAAACGTCACCCAGGACTCGGACACCGCCGCCACGCGCTTGCGCCCAGACTGAACCGCCACGGCCGTCAACACGCGGTGGGTCTGGCCCGACAGTTGTTGCAAGATACGCCGCGCATCGGCCTCGTCGGCGGGTTTGCCCAAAATCTCACGACCCAAAGCCACTGTGGTATCCGCGCACAGGACAGGCGCAGCCGGCAGACCCAGGCGCTTGAGACGGGTCATGGCGGCGTCCAGCTTCAAACCCGTCACGCGGGCCACATAACGGCCCGGTGCTTCATGGCCACGAATGGCTTCGAGCGATTCGGCGTCTTCTGCCGGGTCTGGCAAGAGCAACTCATGCGCGACCCCGATTTGTGTCAGCAACTGGCTGCGACGGGGGCTTTGGGAGGCCAGGTAAATGAATGCACTCATTCGCGGTGGTAAGGGTGGTTGGCATTGATCGACCAGGCGCGGTAAAGCTGCTCGATCAGCAACACACGGGCCATGGCGTGGGGTAAGGTCATGTCAGACAAACGGATACGCTCGTGTGCCGCCTGGCGAAATTCTGGCTCCAGCCCATCGGGCCCGCCTATCACCAAGGCCACATCGTCGCCGCCCAACTGCCAGGATGTCAGTCGCGTGGCCAGGGCCTGGGTGGTGAGGTTGGTGCCGCGCTCGTCGAGCACCACGATACGGGTACCGCGTGGGATGGCCGCTTCGATGCGTTGGCGCTCAGCGGCGTACAGCGTGGCCAGGGTTTTGGAGCCACGTGGCTCGGTTTTCACCGCCTTGAGCTCAACCTTGAGCTCAGGCGGGAAACGCTTGGCATAGTCGTCCCAGGCGGTCTGCGCCCAGTCAGGCACACGCTGGCCGACCGCAACGATCAGCAGCTTCATGAAAAATCAATCGGCTTTGCGACGGGTCGGCGCCTTCACGGCCTTGCGAGCGGGCGTCTTGGCCGCAGCGGATTTGGCGGCCGCTTTAGGCGATGGCTTACCCACCGTCTTCACGGTGGGCTTCGAAGCTGTTTTGGCCGGGGCCTTGGCGGCGGCAGATTTGGTCGCCGTTTTGACGGGGGCCTTGGCAGCAGACTTGGCCGCTGGTTTGGCCGACTTGGCTGGCGCCTTCAAAGCCACTTTGGATTTGGCAGCTGGTTTGGTGGCGCTGGTTTTAGCCGCTGGCGATTTAGCCGCAGTCTTTTTGGCAGCAGCTTTGCGCGTCGTGGCCTTGGGTTCTGGTGCCGCAGGCTTAGGCGCACCAAACTTCAAGCGCACAGGCTTGTCGCCCCAGATTTCTTCAAGGTTGTAATACGAGCGGATGGTGGGCTGCATGATGTGCGCCACGGCCGAACCGCAGTCAACGATGATCCATTCGCCGTTGTCTTCGCCTTCGATCCGGGGCTTGTCAAACCCGGCTTGGCGCACTTTGTCACGAACACTCGCGGCCAGGGCTTTGGTCTGGCGGTTCGAGGTGCCCGACGCGATGATCACGCGCTCAAACAAAGGCGAGAGGTGCTCGGTGTCAAAGACCTGCAGATCTTGTGCTTTCACGTCTTCCAGTGCGTCCACAATGGCACGCTGGAGTTTCTGGATGTCTTTTTTGGCAGCGGTGTCGGTCATCAATGGGGCCTGTAGAGGTGGTGTTCGTGAATATAGCGCTCAACAGCGGGCGGCACCAGACCTGCAATGCTTTGGTCTGTGGCCACCAGCGCACGGATGTCCGTGGCACTGTGAGGCATGAGCGGCATCTTCAAGGATTGGATGCGCGCATCAAATGAAGGGCTAAGGGCTGCGGGAGGTGTTCCTGTACTGGAATCACTCCAGGCCTGAACGGCTGCATCGCGGCCTGCGGCGCAGATTATAGCGAGCTGGCCAATTTCCTCGATCCGATGCCACGATGGCAATGCCCGGCGCTGGTCATCGCCGAGCAACAAATACAACTGGGCTTGCGGAAATTGGGCCTGGAGTTCGCGCAATGTCTCGACCGTGTAGCTGGGGCCTAGTCGCTGTATTTCACGCTCATCGACCAGCACCTGCGGCAAATCCGCAAAGGCCAACTGCGCCATCCTCAGGCGGTCTGCGGCCGGACTGAGCAAGCGGGGCTTGTGCCAGGCTTGCCCGGTGGGCAAGATGCGGACCGCATCCAGCCCCAGCTGCGCAATGGCCGCTTGCACCAGGGCCACATGGGCGAGGTGCGGCGGGTCAAACGCCCCGCCAAAAACACCGAGTCGCATCGGTGGCTGTGCAGCGCTCAAACCCAGTCCTTGGGCACCAGATAGTGGCTGAGCAAGCGCGCCTCGGGCGAGCCGGGTTCGTCCTGGCGCTGATAGGACCAACGCACCTCAGGCGGCATGGACAACAAGATTGACTCGGTCCGCCCCCCCGATTGCAACCCAAAATGGGTGCCCCGGTCCCAGACCAGATTGAACTCCACATAACGGCCACGGCGGTACAGCTGGAAATCTCGCTCACGCTCGCTCCAAGGCATGTCCTTGCGCCGCTGGACGATGGGCAGGTAGGCTTTCAAAAAAGCATCGCCCACGCTTTGCAGCATGGCAAAGCTTGGGCCCATGCCCAGCTCGGAAAAATCGTCAAAAAAGATGCCGCCAATGCCGCGTTGCTCGTTGCGGTGCTTGTTGCAAAAGTAATCGTCACACCAGGTTTTGAAGCGCGGGTACAGGCCTTCGCCAAACGGTGCCAGGGCATCCTTGCAGGTCTGGTGAAAATGCACCGCATCTTCGTCATGGCCGTAGTAAGGCGTGAGGTCCATGCCGCCGCCAAACCAGGCCACTGGCGCCCTGCCCTCGGGCTTGGCCGCGATCATGCGCACGTTCATGTGCACCGTGGGGACATGCGGATTGCGCGGGTGGAACACCAGCGAAACGCCCATGGCCTCGAAGGCCGATCCGGCCAGCTCTGGGCGGTGCTGCGTGGCCGATGGCGGCAACTGCGGGCCGCTCACGTGGGAAAAACCACAACCGGCACGCTCAAAAATCGGACCGCCCTCCAGGATCTGGGTGACGCCATTGCCTTGCAATTTTTCGCCAGCAGGCTTGGTCCAGTGGTCCACCAGAAAAGGCGTGCCATCGATGTCGGTCAAAGCCTGGGTGATGCTGGACTGCAAGCCCAACAGGTATTGGCGGACTGCCGCCAAGTCAATGGAGTTGTTCATGGTCGTTATTCATGGGTGGTGGCCCGGTTGTGGCCATCACCTTGCGTGCGAGGTGTCTTGGGTGCAGGGCTCCAGGGCAACACCGGAGCGGCTTGCTCCACATGAAAACCCTGTACGCCCTCGTAAACACGGGCCATGTGGGCGTAATCGGCCTGCACATCGCCCGTAAGGTTGTAGAAATCAACCAAGGCCACGGTGCGTGTGCCCCAGTCCAGTTTCACCAGTGCCAGGGGCACATCGGCACCTTTGGCCACCTGGTAAAAACCACTGCGCCAGCCGGGGGTCAGGCTGCGCGTGCCTTCGGGGGCCAGAGCCAGCCAAAGCAGGCGGCCATCGCGTTTGTGCTGTTCAAAGACCTGCACCATCTCGGCCACCACGCCTTTGGGTGAGCTGCGGTCA
>Ga0228702_1000295_pt1 | contig 40761 bp, 32 predicted proteins | sample McNCre217_Aug_MG_2_FD_178018 | JGI IMG/M metagenome (GOLD analysis project Ga0228702, IMG submission 178018) | Freshwater microbial communities from McNutts Creek, Athens, Georgia, United States - 20-17_Aug_MG | ecosystem: Environmental > Aquatic > Freshwater > Creek | place: USA: Georgia...
TAGTAAACCCTTTGGCATTGCATTGGCGGGATCCATCATTGAAGCGATTGCGATTGCATACGCTTTAGGCACTGAATCATTGCAATTTTCCCAAGCTTGGTTACCTGAAGCGGGTATTAGTTTCACGCTTTGGGTGGATGGCATCAATGGTGTATTGATTGGATTGACTGGACTTTTGATTCCATTTATTATCGGTTCCACTACAAATTCAGATAAATCAGAAAACGCATCGTACTTAGGCTTAATCTTAAGCATGCAGTCGGCCTTGCTTGGGGCCTTTCTTGCCAAAGATGCATTCTTGTTCTATTTCTTCTTTGAAGCATCTCTTCTACCGATTTACTTCTTAGCAGCGCAATATGGCGGGGAAAACAGAACGGCAATTACCTTCAAGTTTTTTGTATATACCCTGTTTGGTTCTTTGTTTTTATTGATTGCGTTAATTTATGTCTATTTGCGGACTCCTGGTCAAACGCATTCGGCAGACATTGAAACCCTGTATTTAACGGCGCGAAATTTAAGTGCGGAACACCAAGGCTTTTTGTTCTTAGCATTTTTCATTGCGTTTGCGATTAAAATGCCTGTATTCCCATTCCATACGTGGCAACCCGATACGTATACAACTTCCCCCGTACAGGGAAGTATGTTACTTGGAGGTATCATGTTGAAAATGGGTACGTATGGCATGATCCGACTCGTGATTCCGATGTTTCCTTTGGGAATTACGCAATGGGGCTTGACCGTTTCGGTGCTTTCGATCATTGGTATTATTTATGGTTCGGTGATTGCGATCCAACAAAAAGATGCGAAGCGTTTATTGGCTTATTCTTCTTTTGCACACGTTGGTCTAATGGCCGCAGGAATCATGACTCAAAGTGTAGATGGCATTCAAGGGGCTCTTTACCAAATGTTATCGCACGGTATCAATTTAGTGGGCTTGTTCTTTGTGATTGAGGTAATTGAACGCAGAACAAAAACGCGTGAATTGGCTCAGCTCGGAGGAATCACCCAATCATCGTATGTCTTAACGGTAGCATTTATTGTGTTAAGTTTGGGCTCGGTAGCATTGCCATTGACGAATGGATTTATCGGTGAATTCTTACTTTTGAAAAGTGTGTTTGATCAGGAAATGTATTTAGGAATCATTGCAGGAATAACGATTATTTTAGGTGCGGTTTATACGTTAAGACTGATTCAAAAAACAATCTTTGGCAATGTCTCTAAAGTGACAAAATCATTTGAAGACCTCGTACTGGGGGAAAAATTAGTTTTAATTCCCTTGATCCTCTTGGTGATTATCGGAGGACTATTCCCTCAATATGTATTAACATTCAGTGCCGCTAGTGTGGAAAAACTTGTTGCGCTTTTAAACTAAGCGGAAATTAAATAACAGTTAAGCAGAATTATGACAGCTATCATTGCTTTATCATTATTTGGAATCTCTAATCTATTTTTAGGTTTTTGGTTATCGCGTAAAGTAGTCCAACAAATCACATTGTTGTTCCTTGCTATCGGCATGGGCATTACGGTGATGGACTGGAATCATGAGTTCCTTTGGTTTGGAAATATGTTCCGTACGAACAATACCTCAATCAATTTCAGCATAATCATCCAATTAGCTGCATTTTTCGTGGTTGCCTTTTCGAATGCCTTCGGTCAAGATGATGAACATACACATCCAGCTGAATACTATGCCATTTTGCTGTTTTCTACAGTAGGAGCTATTATCATGGTCTCATTTGACCATCTAATGATGTTATTTGTGGGTCTTGAAATTTTATCCGTGGCCATGTACGTACTAACAGGCTCCGATAAACGAAATCTTCGTTCGAATGAGGCAGCCATTAAATATTTCTTAATGGGCTCCTTCGCGACAGGCATATTGCTGTTTGGAATGACCCTGGTATATGGGGCTACCCGATCTTTTTATATCTCGAACATGGCAACGGTTATTGCTTCAACAGCACCTGAGTCAATGCCATCGTTTTTGTATGCGGGTGTCTTATTAATGCTCGTTGGCCTACTATTTAAAGTTTCTGCTGCACCCTTCCATTTCTGGACACCGGATGTGTACGATGGAGCACCCACCATCTTTACGATGTTTATGTCGACCGTCGTAAAAACGGCTGGCTTTGCAGCGATATACCATATTTTTGCAGGAATATTTGGCGGCTTATATAGTACTTGGGTTATGCCGGTGTACTTCATCAGTATGTTAACCTTGGTCATCGGAAATGTTACAGCGGTATACCAACAAAGCATTAAGCGTATGTTGGCCTATTCAAGTATCTCACACGCTGGCTATATGTTGATGACAGTTTCAGCACGTCAGGAGACTTCAAATTCAACGATCTTATTTTATTCGTTAGCTTATACGTTAGCAACATTAACGGCATTTGCTGTTTTCAAATTAGTTTCGGAACATCAAACGGGCCGAGTTGAAAAACCAGATCACTTCCAGTCTTTTGAAGGGCTAGCGAAAGCGAATCCGTATTTAGCGTTTTGTTTCACTGTAGCCATGTTATCGTTGGCAGGTATTCCATTAACAGCGGGATTTTGGGGAAAATTCTTTGTATTCTCGGATACATTTAATCGAAATATTATCTATCCCGTGGTGTTAGCTATATTGATGTCGGCAATTGGTATTTACTATTATTTCAAAGGAATTATTGCCGTTTACTTCAAACAAGGTGAAATAGATAAAATAGAAATAAGTACACTTTATCAAGTAGCCTTGGGGCTAACTACCTTAGGAACTTTGGTGCTGGGACTATTCCCTAATATCGTTAAAAGCCTTTTTTAATTGAATCAAGACTCGCAACTCTTTAATCGTAAAGATTTAGTCGCCTACTTTCTAATCGCGGGTACGGGTGCGATGATTCAATTATTAGCTGGGGCATTATTGAAAGATTGGTTTCATATGGCCTATGAGAAGACCATATTGCCCGCTTACTTTATTTCATTAATTGCTGGTTTCATCATGACGAAGCTTTTTGCATTTGATGCGAGGAAGTCCCAACAAACGCGCCGGGAAATGATCAAGTTTATGATGGTCGCTACGTTTTCAGGTTTTGTAACTTGGGGATTCAGTATTTTACCCTATCATTTTATTCAATCAAATTACAATGACCTTATGGTCAGAATTCCCTATTCATTTAAAAAAGTTAACGTGACGCAAATCAGTACCACATTGAATGGCATGGGATTCAGTTTTGTGTCCAACTATGTTTTGCACAAAACATTCACCTTCAAAAGCAGCGGTTTTTACGACCGTTTCAAGGATCTAATCAAGTAATTAGTCCAATTATCAAGGGCAACTATTAAATTAATCTTAAGTTTTCTAAGTAAACATAGTGCCCCTATAGGCCAAAAAAGAGCTTTTCGTGAAAAAACCTCCCAATTCTTAAAAAAATCTTAAAAAACTGGAGAGATTATTTGCAATTAAAAAATTAAGCCGTAGATTTGTAGCTCAAACCTTAAAATATTACAAAAAATGAAAAAAGTATTCGCTTTGGCTTTCGTTGCTGGTATGGTAACTTTAGCATCTTGTGGTGAGAAAAAAACTGAAGCTGCTGCTGATACAGTTGCAACTGATACTGCTGCTGCTGCACCAGTTGATACTGCTGCTGCTGATACAGCTGCTGCTGACACTGCTGCTGCTAAATAATTTTAGCCAGTCTCACAGAAAAAAGTCCTTCGTTCGCGAAGGACTTTTTTTATGCCCGCAAATGAACAAAAACAGAAAGATATCGTCATTCCTCGATCACTTTCCTCCAAAAGTGGCTGAATATTGCTTTAACCTTTGGGATGAGCTAAAATTTGAATTCGTTGTAAGCAAAAAAAGAGATAGTAAATTGGGGGACTTTAAGTTTACTCCGAATAAAGGATTTCAAATAACCGTCAATCATAATTTAAATCCATTTGCATTTTTAGTAACCTATTTACATGAGGTAGCGCACCTCATCACCTATCAACGGCATAAAAACCAAGTGAATCCACACGGTCAGGAATGGAAAGATGCCTTCAAAGAACTATTTGAACCTATTTTAGACCCCGAATTATTACCCCAGGAACTCGTTCCCGTTTTACAAGCCTATTTAATAAACCCCGTCGCTACATCAAATGGATTCACTCCGCTTGTCGAAGCACTCAAAGTATACGATCAAAATCAAGAGCCTGCCATCTTACTATTTAATCTTCCCGAGGGTGAGATCTTCCAATTAAAAAACCTACAGTTAAAGAAGGGGAAACTACGAAGAACACGCTACATTTGCCAAGAAGTCCAAACAGGCAAACTATACCTCGTAGCGAAAAATGCGCAAGTTCAACCCATCGATGCTTAAACGGTTTCTTTTTGCTTTCGTTCTACTTGTTGGATGGATTCGTCCTATTGGTTTTAGCCAAAATCTATCCCCACTGCAACAAGGTAAATGGATAAAAATTGCAGTAACTCAATCCCAATTTTATCGAATCAATCAAGCATGGTTCAACAAGCACCAAATTCCAGTAGAAGGACCAGATAAAATCAGTATTTGGGGTTCTAAGTCCGGCATGATTGACCCCAATGAGGATGAAAAAATTGGGTTACTCAAGCCAATTCCTACATCGAAAATTACCTCAAATAATACTTGGGAAGTCTTGTTTTGGGGTGATTCCCCTCATCCCATTAAACAAGTTGGCACATGGGGCCAACAAACCAACTTATACAGCGATACTACATTTTACTTCGTTCAAATTGATGCCACGAAACCTAATTTGATTGAAGAAATTTCTCCCAAGGCTTCCAGTGGTACCGGGCTTTCTTTTGCCTATGGAATCAAACACTACGAGCCAGAAACCTATAATCTCTTACAATCTGGCCAGAATTGGCTGGGCGATGCATTCTATGGAAGCGGCAATAAATTTCTTCAATACTCTTTGAATGACTATGCGGAAGGGAAACCAGCTTATTTAGAGGCAAAGTTCTATTCCAGTAGTCTATCAGCTAGTTCATTTACATTCGCTAATCTCGGAAAGAACCTCACTTTAAATCCGATCTCGGGTGGCCGATACGATACAAAAGCCAGTAGCGAAACAATCAAAACTTGGATTAGCCCCACGCTAAGTTCAAATGCTTGGACCTGGCCCATTCAGTTTCAAAGTAGCGGGGGGACCGGTTATATCGATTACATAACGCTGGTATATCCGCGAAATATTGATGCGAAGAATACAAACCCGCTTTACCTTTTACCGAATAGTAGTGATTCAACGATAAATATCGACGTTCCGAATTTAACATCCCTGCAACAGATATGGGTCAACAATGGGGGTACCCAATGGTACAAAATTGTTTCGAACAAATCCTTTCAGTTGAACTTCCAAACAAACAGCCGACTAGCCATCGCAGATATTAACCTAGCGGGTGAACCGATTTTATGCGGGAATCCAGAAAACCAATCGGCGTTAACCATTCCAGCTGCTACTGAAATGTTGGTAATTTCCTCACCAACTTTGCAAAAAGAGGCGAAGAAACTAGCTGTCTATAAAACGAACGAACGAAATTTATCAAGTATCCAAATTAATACATCAGCGATTTACCAAGACTTTAGTGGGGGAAAACAAGATGTAACTGCCATTCGTAATTTCATTCGATATCAATATCAAAAAACAGGATCTAAATTAAAGTACGTCATCCTCTTTGGAGATGCCTCAATAGACTATAAAGGCCAAAACGTCATATCGACCTCGCTCGAAAAAGCATGCTTTGTTCCGACCTATCAAAGCAAAGAATCGCTTCAACCCTTATTGAGTTACGCATCTGATGATTTTTATGGAATTGTAGGGCCTAACGCTCAATCCTGGCAAGAAGGGCTTAATGTCCCACGATCGGACATCCAAGTTGCCATCGGGCGAATACCCGTAAAAAATCCTCAAGAAGCAAATATGTTTGTCAATAAACTGATTGATTTTGAGTCCAAGCCACGCACACGACCAACGCAATTTGCATGGTTAGCAGATGATGGGGATGCCAATATTCACATGCAGGATGCTGAAGACTTCGCAAAACTTCTGCTTAACGGGATGATTCCGGGCCAACAGCATAAAATCTATTTAGATCAATATCCATTTAAGCAGAATAATGGATTTTTTACCAGCCCTTTGGCTACGCAGGCAACGCTAGACTTATTTGAACAAAAGGCAGATTTTATTCACTATACAGGCCATGGCTCCGAAAGTGGATTGGCGGATGAAAAATTGTTAACCACGAACGATTTAGTGAGCTTAAAAAACAATAACAACCTACCGATTCTTTTAACGGCGACATGTCAATTTGGTCGATTTGATGATCCCAATATTTTATCGGGTGGGGAAGTAAGTTTACTTTCAGATCAAGGCGGGGCAATCGCATTAATCAGTACGACAAGGCCGGTTTTTCAAAGTAGTAATTATTTATTTGGCCAAGCATTTTACCAATCATTGATAAAAAACAGGAACAATCCTGCTTATCGATTAGGCGACATATTTCGTGATGCCAAAAATCAAAGTCAAAGCGGTGTCATAAATCGAAATATTCAATTATTGGGAGATCCAAGCCAATCGCTACCTTGGTCGTCAGCAAATTTGAAAATTGAACTCGATAGCATCAAACAAGAATTAAATGTCTCGGGAGAGCAAATAAGTAACGAAGCATTTACCGTACAACTTCATCGAATTGGAGAACCGAAAACTACCTTAGGCAACAAAGGTTTAGCCTATTCCTATCAAACAATGAGCCCTATTATTTGGAAAAGCTCGGGTAAAGGCCAAGGGGACATGTTGAAATTTAGCCTAAAAAACATGCCATCTCTTTTGGAAAACCAAGCCTATCAACTAACTATTTGGTCAAGAAAGGCATCCGGATCCATCCCTGTTGCCAGTTGGAAAAACAAACAAAAACCAGACCTCATTGCCCCCAAAATAACAATGAATTTGGTTGATGAATCAAGTCAATCCATCAGTAATAACCCCAACATCCAAATCAGTATTGCTGACTCCTCTGGGCTATCTTGGCTCAATTCCAAAGGGGAGATAGCCTATCTTGTTGTTGACGATAGCATTCGAATCGAATTGGCGCCGAATGTTCAATTAAAGAGCGGAAATTCTACATTAGGCGAGGCAAGTATTCGATTAAGTAAATTAAATCGGGGTAAACATAAAATTCTTGTATTCTGTTGGGATATCTACAATAACTACGCCCAAGAAACGTTAGAATTCCAAATTAACGATGACGACCAGTTGGCGAGCTCAGGTAAAATTTACCCAAATCCACTGTCTAGGTCATTTCATTTTGTGTTTGGGCAAGATAAACCTTGGAATCGAATGCCCTTTGAGATGGAACTTACAAACATCAATGGACAATTGATTTTGAGGAAGTCAGGGTTTAGTAATTACCTTGAATCCAAGGAGGGGATGATAGCTTTTGATTGGACAGAAGATGAATGGCAAAAATTGAATTCGATGATGATTATCAAAATTAGCTTGTTTGATGAACTTCAGAAGGAAATGAAAATATTCACGATTAAAACAAGTACCCTAAAATAAGTTTTCATATTTTTTTTATCAATAGAACAATCTATATCCTAAAAATTACCTATTTTTGACTTTAGCTTCTTAGAACTGAAAGACTCTCTTTAAATTAATATACAATGACGAAGAATTATTCAATATTCCACAAAGCGCTATTTACGGCAGTTGCAGTATTCATCGGTGCTGTTGCGTATGGCCAAACATTGGTTTCAGGACAATTAAATTCAGGAAGAATTCCTACCCCAACAATGTTGTTCCTAAACGTTGCACCTGATGCTCGATCAGCGGCAATGGGTGATGCAGGTGTGGCTATTTCATCTGACGTTAACGCAATTTATTGGAATCCGGCAAAGCTAGCAGGAGCAGATAAAGATTTAGGATTTGCTATTTCTTACACTCCTTGGTTACGTAATTTGGTTAACGATATGGCACTTTACAATATCGCAGGTTACAAAAAGACATCAAAAGACCAAGCTTTTGGTTTCTCTATTAACTATTTTGATCAAGGTTTATTTCAAGCAACACTTGCAAACGGAACAAGCGCAGGAAACTTTAACTCCAAGGAGTATGCATTATCAGTAACACATGCGAGAAAATTATCCAATGCGCTTTCATTGGGTGTTAATTTAAAATACATCAATTCAAATTTATTAGGAAACTACCAAGGTACTTCAGGTACTGGAGTTGCCATGAAGCCCGCACAAACAGTAGCAGCAGATATCGCATTATATTGGAATTCTAACTCGGAAAAGAAGTGGAATTACACTTATGGTTTAGTTCTTTCAAATATTTCGGGTAAGGTTTCCTACGGTGGAGCCGAAAAGAACTTTATCCCAACTAACCTACGTGCGGGTGTAGCTGCAGTTAGAAATATTGATGACAAAAATAAGTTAACATTGACATTGGATTTCAATAAGTTAATGGTTCCAACACCTCAGTCGGTTTCAATTGATGCGAACGGCAATAAAGTTGTTACAGGAACAGATCCGACGACAACTTCGGCCATCGGCGGAATTTTTGGTTCATTGTTTGATGCACCAGATGGATTCGGCGAAGAGTTGAAAGAGATTACCACATCAATCGGTGCTGAATATCTTTTCAATAATACATTCGCAGTTCGTGGAGGTTACTTCAATGAAAGCGAAATGAAGGGAAATCGTAAATACTTCACTATGGGTGTTGGCTTTAAGTTAGATCAAAAATACGGTTTCGACTTTGCTTACTTAGTACCAACAGGAACTAGCAGCCCATTAGCGAATACTTTACGCGTGACTTTATTAGCTGCTATCAACAACGATAACGGTAAAAGATAATTAAACAAACTTCTTGTTTATCAAATGACATTCCCAACGGAATGTCATTTGTTTTATAAACCAATGATGCTGAATCGAACCATAGCCCCAAACGCCTATCCAATAGAATTAATCAAGTTCCCAGAAGTAAAGACAAGCCGTCTTGCGAATGGCCTAGAGATTCAATCCTTATCACTTGGCGAACAACCGGTCTTCAAATTAGAATTTAGTGTCCCAGCGGGGGCGAGTTTGGCCGAAAAAGCAGGCATTGCTAGCCTAACTAGTTCATTGATGAAAAGAGGGACATCCCAACGCAATGCAACAGAGATTCATCAAATTTTTGATTATTTTGGGGCATTTTGGGACATCCAAACGAATCTTGACACAGCGACATTTGTCCTTTATGGGCTGAGTAAACACCTCAAGGCCCTCCTACCCTATGTCATCGAAATCATTCAAGAAGCCAATTTCCCAGTTGAAGAATTTGAAAAAGAGATCGCGATTGAGGTACAGAAAAATAAATTAAACTGGCAAAAAACCGCTTTTTCAGCGAGCCAATTGTTACGCCAACAACTTTTTTCACCCGACGCATATGGTCGTGTTTCCACGCAAGAAAGTATTGAGGCCATTCAGCAAGTTGATCTACTCGATTTTCATTCGAAACATTGGCTGAGAGCCATGCCTCAAATCTTTCTTTCAGGCAAAATCAGTGAGGCAGAACTAGAAGAAGTGCAAAAAACATTCCAGGATTTGCCTACGCACGTGGCCCAAAAAACGAATCCATATACTCCGAATGTAAACCTAAGAACACCTATCCATGAAATTCGGGAAAATGCGATGCAATCATCCATTCGTTTGGGGATGATATCCATGACTCGCCATCATCCAGATTACTTTAAATTCAGTGTATTGAATACCGTTTTAGGCGGGTTTTTCGGATCGCGTCTGCAAAAAAATATTCGGGAAGAAAAAGGATTTACCTATGGTATCTCCTCCTCCATCGTTCCCATGCAACGCGCAGGCTATTGGGTAGTTGGCACAGATGTAAATAACAGCAACGTGGAAGAAACCTGTGATGAAATTCGGAAAGAGATGCGGAAGCTCCAACAAGAAGCGGTGGGAATCGAGGAACTTGAATTAGTCAAAAATTACTTAATGGGGAGTTTTACGGGCGAATTGACACAGGCATTTGATATCGCTGAGAAAATCAAAGTTATTCAATTAGAGAATTTGCCGAAAGACTTCTACGATCAGTTCCAACGTCAAATTATGGAATGTACTCCCGAAGATTTAAGAGAACTAGCTAATAAATACCTAGATCCCGCAAATCTTCAGGAAGTCATTGTGGGGGGTCGTTAAAAACGAGCCAATTCCCGAAATTCGTTTACACGAGACTCCAAGTCTTGATCCGTAATTTCAAGTAATCGCTCCGTACCAAATTTTTCGACGCAGAAAGACGCCATCGCAGAGCCATACACAATGGCTTTACGCATATTCTCAAAGGAAGTGTCATCTGTCTTAGCAAGGTATCCGATGAAACCTCCTACGAAGGTATCCCCAGCACCCGTTGGGTCAAATACCTCCTCCAAAGGTAATGCTGGACAATAAAACATATTTTGGTCTTGGAACAACAAGGCTCCATGCTCCCCTTTCTTGATAATCAAGGTCTTAGGGCCCATCGCCATGATCATCTTCGCAGCTGTACGTAAAGAATACTGCTCGGATAATTGACGCGCCTCCTCATCATTGATACACAATACGTCAACCATCTTTAGCACCTTCTTCAGGTCGTCCATCGCCACATCCATCCAGAAGTTCATCGTATCCATAACGATTAATTTCGGGCGTTTCGCTAAGCCTTCAATGGCCTCAATCTGAACTTGAGGGGTTAAGTTCCCCAACATAAGGTATTCACAATCTTGGTATGACGCCGGAATTTCTGGTTTAAAATCCGCCAATACATTCAAATCCGTCACGAGCGTATCGCGCGAATTCATGTTATTGTGGTATTTACCCGCCCAGAAAAAAGACTTTTCTCCGGCCTTAATTTGTAAGCCGTCTAGATTGATGCCCTTAGACGTTAAGGTATCCATATATGCCTGCGGAAAGTCATCACCCACCACAGCCACCACATTCACGCGCGGCAAGAAAAAAGCAGATGATAAGGCGATATACGTACAAGAGCCTCCGATAATTTTATCGGTCTTTCCATAGGGGGTCTCTAATGCATCGAACGCAACGGTTCCAATTGTTAATAAACTCATGATAAAGGATTTAACCAACTTTAGGACAACGACTAAAGGGCTGGTTTGGATTAAAAAATAAACGATATGTAATGTAAGTCTTCTCGTTGGTCGCCCCTAATTGGGAGACAAAACGCAACATCTTCGGATTGAAATCTCCTACCCAATTCATATCCATCGTTTCATAAGGATAAAAAGGGTTCTCACGCGCAGCTGTCCGGAAGCGCAAAGCTATCGCAGACTCGACTCCTTTCCCTTGGTGATCCGGAACAACCCCGAAAATAACACCACAAGCTCGCGTCAATGCTCCACGCATTTTTAACAACAAAAACTTGATCATGCCCCACCAATTCAATCGACCATTTAAATGTTTAATGATTTGATTGAGATCAGGAATCACAATAAAAAATGCAACGGGCTCGCCTGTCGTTGTATACGCAAACCACAATAATTGCTCATCAATAATCGGCTTCATCGTCTTCACCAAGCGTTGCGCTTGTTCAGAACTCATTTCTTGAACTCCCGGAAATTTAGCCCATGCCGCATTGAAAATAATGCGAAAATCCTCCGCATATTTAGTCAATTTTGACTTCTCAATGTGCTGAAAAACATATTCAGGATTCTGATAAATCCGATTAGCTTTTTCCTCAATGGCCTGACTTACATTGGCCCCTCGAATGGAAGAAACATAGACATATTGCTGGAAATAATCCTGAAATCCATATTCCTCAAAAAACGGAATGTAATACGCCTTCGTCCAAGGCATTTTGTAGGTAGGCTCATATTCCCAGCCCTTCACCATTAACCCCCAAAAACTATCCCGCTCCCCAAAATTAATCGGCCCATCCATCCCTTCCATTCCATGCTCTTTCAGCCAAGATTTACAAGCATCAAACAACATAAATGCGGCGGCCTTGTCCTCAATAGACTCAAAAAATCCCATGCCGCCGACCGGCACCTCCTCTTTCGATTGCTCATAAAATGCGGCTACCCGACCAATCGCTTGGCCTGCATTATCAAACAATACCCAACGAATGGCATTCCCTTTCTTGAAATGCGGATTTTTCTTCGGGTTAAAAATCGATTCCACATCCGAATCCAAGGGACGAATCCAATTAGAATCGGATCGATAAAGATCCACCGGAAATTGTAAAAAAGCACGTTGAAGCGATTTGTCCTCGCCTACTTCCTTTAGCTGCATGATTGAATTTCAAAAACACACAAAGATAACACAATTAGAAAAGAATCGTTTCGAAGTGGAGGAATTTGGGATGTTTGGTGAATTAAAAGAATCGGCGTAATTTTAATTCCTTTTTGAGGAGTCTACAATAGCCCTAGAATTCATGCAGCCGTTAAAAATATACAACACACTCAGTCGAGAGAAAGAAGTATTTACCCCCATCAACGCACCCCATGTGGGATTATACGTTTGTGGGCCAACGGTCTATAATTTTGTGCACTTGGGCAACCTCCGCACCTTTACTTCATTTGATATCCTACATCGCTATTTGAAATTTATCGGATATCAAGTTCGGTATGTACGAAACATAACCGATGTAGGTCATTTAGTTGGTGATGGCGATGAAGGTGAGGACAAAATTGGCAAAATGGCCAAATTGGAGAAATTAGAGCCCATGGAAATCGTACAGCGCTATACGAATGACTTTCATGATGTTTTAACCCAATTCAACTTATTGCCTCCGAGCATTGAACCAACGGCCACCGGACATATTGTTGAACAAATAGAAACGACGAAAATTTTATTGGACAAAGGCTTAGCTTACGAGTCCAATGGGTCTATCTATTTTGACATTGAAGCATATAACAAGCAAGGTGGCGATTATGGCCATCTTTCGGGTCGCGTATTGGATGATTTATTAACAGAGACCCGTGATTTAGATGGAGTAGGTGAGAAAAAAAGCCCCTTGGATTTTGCGCTTTGGAAGAAAGCCTCACCCGAACACATCATGCGCTGGCCTTCGCCTTGGGGCGATGGTTTCCCAGGTTGGCACCTTGAATGTACCTGCATGAGTCACAAATATTTGGGGGACACCTTTGATATCCACGGCGGTGGTATGGACTTAAAATTCCCACACCACGAATGTGAAATTGCCCAAGCAAAAGCTGCCCATGGACGAGCTCCGGTGCGCTATTGGATGCATACGAACATGCTGACAGTCAACGGCCAAAAAATGAGTAAATCCTTGGGCAATTCCTTTTTGCCTAGTGAATTAATTGCTGGAGCACACCCACTCTTGGAACAAGCTTACAGCCCGATGACGGTTCGTTTCTTCATGCTGCAATCGCAATACCGAAGCACCTTAGACTTTTCGAATGAGGCCCTAAAGGCCGCTCAAAAAGGCTATAAGCGTATCGCGAACGGCTTAAGAATCATCAAAGGAATGGAATTTGAGGCGGATTCAACAAGCGAATTAGCTCAAGAACAGATTGTTGAAATTGATAGCGCCATCCAAGGATGCTACGATGGGATGAACGACGATTTAAATACGGCTGTAACAATTTCACATCTATTTACGTTATTAAAGAAAATCAACCAGCTCCACACGGGACAACTCGCATTTGGGCAAATTGGTGAAGAGACTTTTGATCGATTGAAGACCAATTACATCAATTTCTTAGAACAAGTGTTAGGACTTCGGGAGGAGTTTCCATCGGATCAAGAAGCTTTGATCAAGGGGATGTTAGCCTTGTACAGCAATTTCAAAGAGAAACGCGAGTATGACAAGGTTGACGAAATTCGAGCAAGTTTCAAGGCCATGGGCTTGTTGGTAAAAGATATGAAAACACGCATCGACTGGGCATACGAAGAATAATATTATGTTTAGAAATTTATCTCCTACGGTTCGAAATTTAATTTTCATTAATATCGCTGTATTCGTTTTGGGCGGGTTCATTCCAGATGAGCTCTTAAGCCTCCATTATTTTCAAGCGAAAGATTTTCATGTATTCCAATTGGTCACTTACATGTTTTCGCATGCCAGCCTGATGCATTTAATAGGAAATATGTTTGGACTCTTTATGTTCGGTTCTTTACTGGAGCGAATTTGGGGAGCACAACGCTTCTTGTTTTTCTATTTTTTCTGTGGAATTGGAGCGGGGCTGTTGTATATGGGGATTCAGCACTTTGTGGACTTCGCCGACTTCCGTCAAGCAACTCAAATTGTATTGAGTGATCCAAGTTCGATGCATTTATATGATTATGCACAGCATTATCAGGTAATTCCTTTGCCCGATGGAAATGTAAATATTGAATGGGCAAGAGCCAATTATGCGGAATATGTGAATCGAAGCCAGTTGGTTGGCGCATCCGGAGCCGTATTTGGCATCTTGATGGCCTTTGGTTATTTATTCCCTAACTCGGAAATGTATTTATTCCCATTCCCTATCCCCATCAAGGCCAAATATTTTGTAAGCTTTTATGGTATGTATGAATTATACCAGGGGATTCAGCAGTATCAAGGGGATAATGTGGCTCACTTTGCGCACATCGGCGGGATGTTGTTTGCTGTCATTCTTTTGATGGTATGGAAGACCAAACGCAATCATTTTTATTAATATGCGTGGCTTCTGGCAAGATATTCAACGCGTCTTACAACAGCCTGGACAAGGTTTAGTAAAGATCATTGCCTTAAACTGCGGAATCTTCATTTTGCTGATGATTTTCCGCTTAATTAGTATTTTCTCCGGGCATTCGTCAGTATATGATTCATTATTGGAATCGCTCACCTTATCTTCCCAATTTTCGCATATTTTACAAGCCCCTTGGAGCCTGATCAGCTACTTTTTTGTGCATGTCGAGCTTTTCCACTTAGCCTTCAATATGATGTTTTTGTATTGGTTTGGCCAAATACTCCAAGAAGTGGTTGGGAATAACAAAAGTGTCCGAATCTATTTTATGGGCGGCCTATGTGGAGCACTAGCCTTTTTCTTGGCTTATAATTTTATTCCCTATTTTCTTCAAAGAGGTGATGCCTATTTATTAGGAGCATCCGCAGGCGTATTTGCGATCGTCATGGCGGCAGCTACACTGAGGCCCAATTACGAAGTTCAGCTATTTCTAATCGGCATTGTACGCATCAAATACATTGCCGGATTTTACATGCTATGGTCCCTTCTGGAAACAGTGGGAGCCAATGCAGGTGGTAATATCGCCCATTTAGGTGGCGCTTTGTGTGGATTTTACATGGCTTATATTGTTGAACACCCCTTCAGCTGGCGATGGCCTCAAAAAAAAGATCGTGTATTTATTGATGCCAAATATACCCGAGAAACAAGCCCTCGAAAAGTAGCCGAAAACATAGATGAGGAAGAACTGAACCGTATTCTAGATAAAATATCCAAGTCTGGATATGACTCTCTAAGTAAACAAGAAAAGAGGCGATTATTTACTGCGAGTCAAAAAAATGAGTAAGGCTCAAAAACATTTTTACCTTTGTATAGTTTTTCTTTCACTTGAATAAAATATTTGTGTCAACTCAATTCCCAGCAGGCCCTTTACTAAGTAAGATTCAGGCTCCCGCCGATCTTCGTCAGTTAAAAGCCAATCAGCTTCCCGCTGTTTGCGACGAATTGCGTCAATTTATTATCGACCATGTATCCGTGAATGGAGGACACTTTGGTGCATCGTTGGGCGTAACTGAATTGACCGTTGCATTACATTATGTTTTCAACACACCTTATGACCAACTTGTTTGGGATGTAGGCCATCAGGCATATGGACACAAAATCTTAACTGGCCGACAAGACGTATTCCACACCAACCGGTTATTAGGCGGAATTAGTGGATTCCCTAAGCGATCGGAAAGTAAATACGATGCCTTTGGTGTAGGACACTCGTCTACTTCAATTTCAGCGGCATTGGGAATGGCTGTAGCCTCTCGCTACAAAAAAGAATTTGATCGTCAGCATATTGCTGTTATTGGTGATGGATCCATGACGGCAGGAATGGCATTTGAAGCCATGAATCATGCAGGCGATATTCCGAATAATATGATTATCATTTTGAATGATAATTGCATGGCTATCGACCCCAATGTAGGAGCCTTAAAGGAATACCTAACCGACATTACTACTTCGCATACCTACAATAAGGTGAAAGACGATGTCTGGAATTTGCTCGGTAAAATGTCAAGATTCGGAAAATCGGCTCAGGAAATTGTTTCTAAAATAGAAAATGGTTTAAAGGCGACTTTGCTCAAACAAAGCAATCTATTTGAGTCCTTTAATTTGCGCTACTTTGGCCCAATTGATGGGCATGATGTAGAATATTTAGCTACCGTTTTACGCGATTTAAAGGACATCCCAGGTCCTAAAATATTACACTGTGTTACCACGAAAGGAAAAGGATACTCACTTGCCGAAAAAGATCAAACCCTATGGCATGCCCCTGGGAAGTTTGATAAAGTAACAGGTGAAATTGAAAAAAAGACATACGATAATCCGCAACCTCCGAAATACCAAGAGGTTTTTGGACATACACTTGTTGAACTTGCTGAACAGAATCCGAAAATCATGGGAATTACCCCCGCGATGCCATCGGGCTCCTCCATGAATATCATGATGCGCGCAATGCCAGATCGAGCATTTGATGTAGGAATAGCCGAGCAACATGCCGTTACCTTTTCGGCAGGCTTAGCAACTCAAGGGCTAACGGTTTTCTGTAATATTTACAGTTCTTTCATGCAACGTGGATACGATCAAGTCGTTCATGATGTTTGTCTACAAAAACTCCCCGTAATTTTCTGTCTTGATCGTGCAGGTTTAGCAGGAGCTGACGGACCGACTCACCACGGCAACTTAGATATTGCCATGATGCGTTGTGTGCCTAATATGATTGTGGTGGCACCTCGTAATGAGCAGGAATTAAGAAATATTATGTACACTGCTTCGTTGGATTCATTCAAAGATCGCGGAGAAGCCATCAGTATTCGTTACCCAAGAGGCCAAGGCGTTATGCCAGCTTGGAGAACAAATTTTGAAGAAATTCAAATTGGTAAAGGTGTCCAACTCAAGAAGGGGAAAGACATCGCCATCCTTAGTATCGGTCATATTGGAAACGAAGCAATTAAAGCTGCTGAGGAGTTAACCACACAAGGAATCGATGCCGCACATTATGACATGCGTTTTGCTAAACCCTTGGACGAAGAACTATTACACGAAATATTTAAAACTTATTCCACAATCCTAACCGTAGAAGACGCATCCATCGTAGGTGGCTTTGGTTCTGCAGTCGCAGAATTCATGGTGGATCACCAATATCAATCCAAAATCATCCGATTAGGAATCCCGGATCAGATTGTGGAGCACGGGGAGCAAAGCGAACTTTATACACTCTGTGGGATTGATTCAAAGGGAATTGCACAAAAAATAGCTGAACATTTCGGTTCAAAAGCAAGCGTTAAGGCATCAAAGGCTCTAACAGAATAATTCTACCTGCATTGATTTTTAATCAATTAGCACTTTTCAAAGAAATAATCCCTACCTTTGCACCTTAAATTCCCCGACTTGGGAGAATTTTAATTCATTCAACGCCTACATTTTTATGCAAAGCATTCGTAACATTGCCATCATTGCCCACGTTGACCACGGTAAAACGACTCTTGTGGACAAAATTATTCACGCCTCTAAAATCTTCCGTGAGAACCAAGAATTTGGAGATTTGATCCTAGATAACAACGACTTAGAACGTGAACGTGGTATTACGATTGTGTCTAAAAACGTATCCGTTCGTTACAATGGAGTAAAAATTAATATTATTGATACACCGGGTCACGCCGACTTTGGCGGTGAGGTAGAACGTGTTCTACGTATGGCTGACGGAGTAATCTTGTTGGTAGATGCCTTCGAAGGACCGATGCCACAAACCCGTTTCGTATTATCCAAAGCAATTGCTTTAGGCTTAAAACCAATCGTAGTTGTCAATAAAGTAGATAAAGAAAACTGTCGTCCAGATGAGGTACACGAAAGTGTATTTGATTTGATGTTTAACTTGGATGCTACGGAAGATCAATTGGATTTCCCATGTGTTTATGGTTCTTCAAAACAAGGCTGGATGAGTGATGATTGGAAAAAGCCAACGGATAATATCATCCCATTGTTGGATGCGATCATCGAGCATATTCCAGCTTCAAAAGTTCAAGAGGGAACACCTCAAATGCAAATTACCTCATTAGACTACTCATCATTCGTAGGTCGTATCGCGATCGGACGTTTAGAGCGTGGTACTTTGACAGAAGGCATGCAAATCTCGCTTTGCAAGTCGGATGGCACTACCAAAAAAATGCGTATCAAAGAACTTCAAGTATTTGAAGGCCTTGGAAAAGTAAAGGTAGAAAAAGTAGAATGCGGTGAGATTTGTGCCGTGACTGGTATTGAAGACTTCGAAATTGGTGATACCATTGCAGATGCTGAGAATCCAGAAGCATTGGAGCGTATCGCAATCGATGAGCCTACGATGAACATGTTGTTCACGATTAATAACTCACCATTCTTTGGTAAAGAAGGTAAATTAGTAACCTCTCGTCACTTACGTGATCGTTTATTTAAGGAGACAGAGAAAAACCTAGCATTGAAAGTTGTTCCTACGGAAAGTGAAGATAAATTCTTAGTATTTGGACGTGGTATTCTACACTTGTCGGTATTAATCGAGACGATGCGTCGCGAGGGATACGAATTGCAAGTTGGCCAGCCACAAGTAATCTTCAAAGAAGGTCCAAATGGCGAACGTTTAGAGCCGATTGAATCATTAGTTGTAGACGTACCTGCCGAGGTTGCTGGTAAGGTAATTGAATTAGCGACTCAAGGTAAAGGAGAATTGTTGATCATGGAACCTAAGGGTGATTTACAACACTTGGAATTCAACATCCCATCTCGTGGATTGATTGGATTGCGTTCAAAAGTGTTGACAGCAACCTTTGGTGAAGCGATCATGGCACACCGTTTTATTGCTTACGAAGAATTCAAAGGAGCGATCCCTGGACGTATCAATGGTTCATTGATTTCGATGAATACGGGTGCTGCGATTCCTTACGCAATTGATAAATTACAAGACAGAGGGGTGTTCTTCATCGATCCAGGCGAAGAGGTTTACACGGGTATGGTTGTCGGTGAGCACAATCGCCAAAACGATATCGAGGTGAACTTACAAGCTTCGAAGCAATTGACCAACATGCGTGCTTCAGGTTCTGATTCCGCAACGAAAATTGCTCCGAAATTAAACTTCTCTTTAGAAGAGTGTATGGAGTTTATCCAAAAGGATGAGTACTTAGAAATCACTCCAAAATCCCTACGTATGCGTAAGATCTTCTTGGATCCCAACGAGCGTAAGCGTAACGAGAAGAAACCTAGCTAATATCCAAGGCTGTCCAAAAGGGCAGCCTTTTTTTATGGAAAATGCACAGCGGGTTGTTGGGATAAATAAACCACTTTCCGCGGCCAAAACTCCTGCAACTTGTTCAATCGATAGGCAGACGGCTTTCGAATGAAATACCAGGTAGAACGCTGCCAAGATTTCAGAAAGCGAGGATCTTTTAAAGCAATTTTAGCAGATAGAATCAAATGAGATTTCGGCGCATGCGTTTTATTTATGCTTGGATTCGTTAGATAGACGAATTCGTTGCCGTGGTAATGCCAACTAAAACTCCCCTCCGGCCAAGCATGCCTGGACGAATCTACCACTTGCTGTGCCGCCCACCATCCTGATACATTCGCCTGCAACCAAGCAGGGGTTGTATGACCATAATAGCGCCCTTTAAAGCCATCGACAGTCAAAAAAATCGCTTGCCCATCCATCGAAGTTAGATAGGCCTCCTGCTTCAATGACTCCTGAAATCGGTAAATTAAGGTTAGCCCAATTAATAGGATTGCGCTATATAAAACGAGAACAGATCGATAGGCCCACCAATACCAAAATAATCCCAAGCATATATAAATGATAGCTACTTCCTGAATCCTCACTCTCAGAAATGGGATGACGGTCATAAAATGATTAGTCGTTGCAAACATGAGACCATGTAGTAACTCGAAACTACCTAATAGCAAACTGCCTATAAAAGCCACTAACCCCGTTGGAGCTAAAGCGAGGTATAAAAAACCGAGACTGAGTGTGATGCTAGACAACAGCACGAGAATAGGGTTCAATAGAAAGAAATAGAAAGGATTCGGAAATTGATGAAAGTAGAGAATGATTAATGGGGCAGATAAAATCTGTGCACTAATGGCCACACAAGTCAATTCCCATATTTGCCTGAAAAGCCAAAACCTTGATGTCCACATTCCCAGGAGGCGCTTTTGAAACAAAATCAGCCCGAGAACCGCGGTAAAGGATAACTGAAAACCTACTTGAAAGAAGTCGTTTGGCTGAAAGAATAAAAGTACGAAACAGGCGAATGCCCAACTGTTTAATGGGTTTAAACGCAGTCGGAAAACCTGCCCCAAAAGCATCACGGAAAACATCCAAGCCGAGCGAAGGACAGGAGCCGAAAATCCCGTCATGGCAGCGTAAGACCAAAGAATGATTAGCATGAGGGCGAAAAACACTCCCCCACCCCAAGGACGGAATTTTCGAATAAATCCGAGCAAGAATTGGAGGCCGAGATACAATAGGCCAACGTGCATGCCGGAAACCGAGAGGATATGAATAGCTCCCAGAGAGGCATAGGATTGTCGGGTCTCGAAATCTAAGCTATTCCCGATGCCTAAAAACATGGCATCCGCAACTTGTCGGTGAACACCAGCAGGTAAGGCTTCGTGTAAATATCGGGCAGCTCGGTTTCTTAATACGTTAAAAAACGATTCCTCCAGATGAGCATCCTGTAAGAGAATGAGCTTATCCGGTCGTAAAAAATTGGAATAAAATACGCCTTGGGAAGCATAATAGGAAGGCCAGTCAAAAGCCTCCGGTAAAACGGGAGGCCGTATCGCTTGTAATTGATCCAACACAAGGAAGCGCTGACCTGGACGCAAAGTGGGGCCATCGAGAGGTACAAAAAGCATGGATTGGGTCCTATAGGGAAACCAGCCATTTCTAGTTCGGATCGCAAGGACATCCACAATGGTCCGATTCGAGCGAGGGCCTTGAATGGGTGTTTGATTGATACGAACTGCGAAGGCGTCATGTGCTGCATTGATTTGTCTCTCGGAAGGAGTCTGTTGGGCCGTACGAACAAAAGCCAGCCCGACGATCAAACAAGGAACCACCGACCGCCATCGCCATTCTAAAAGAATTAAAGGGACGAACAAAATAAAGCTTACATGCTCATGAATCAGAATACCGAGCACCCAGAGGATTAAAATTCGTAGAAAGGGGAAAGGGCTAAAAAAGGAAAACACGATCTAGGCGAAAAGGCCTAAATGTAGAATTTTTTTGCTTGGATTAAGGCTTCTACGCTATCAGGAACTAGATATTTTATGGATTGCCCTTGCTGAATACATTGACGAATATAGGTCGCCGAAATTTGTAATAATGGCGCCTCAATGCGTGTAACTTGCGGATGTTGCCATAAATCACTTGTATCTTGTCCACCACGGGGATAGACATAGAGTCCAAAATAATCAAGAATCTTATCGTAATTCTTCCAACTTTTAAACTGTTCCAAGTTGTCGCCTCCCAGAATAAGTTTAAACGAATAATCTGGAAATTTCTCGGAAAGGTGTGTGAGGGTATTTATCGTATAGGATGGTTTCGAGAGGTGAAATTCGATATCCGAGCTTTTGAAATGATAATTATCTGAGATAGCTCTTTCGACTAAATCGAGACGGTCGAATTCATGCAACAGCGTTTTACTCTTTTTATGGGGGTTTTGCGGCGAGACGACAAACCAAATTTGATCGACATCGGTTTGATTGAGAACGGCTTGCGCAATAATCAGGTGGCCATGATGAATGGGATTAAATGATCCAAAAAACAGGCCTATTTTCATGACTATTGAGTGAATGAATCAAATAATTCTTGCGCTTCTTGAACGGCATCGTCTAGTTTGTCATTGACTAATATGACATCAAATTTATCTTGAAATGACCATTCAAACTTCATTTTAAAGATGCGCTTTGAAAGGGATTCTTCGGTTTCCGTACCTCGAGCTCGTAGACGATCTTCGAGCATTTCTAAGGTAGGCACTTTGACAAATACAGCTAAGGCACGCTCTTTGTAATAGTTTTTTAGGGCTAGCCCTCCCTTTACATCAACATCAAAAATCACGTGTTTCCCGGAAGCCCATATCCGCTCAATTTCGGACTTCAAGGTTCCATAATAGGCCCCTGGATAGACTTCTTCCCATTCTACGAAAGCATCCTCTTCGATTTTTTGACGAAACTCGTCGGGCGTCATGAAATAATAATCTTGCCCATTCGCCTCGGAGCGACCACGTTTATCGCGCGTACAAGCGGAAATTGAAAAGCCTAAATTGGCGTTATTGGCCAAAAGTTGCTTGACGATGGTGGTCTTGCCTGATCCCGATGGAGCTGAAAAAATAATGAGTTTGCCTTCCAATTGCTACGGATTTAATTAGCTAGCAAAATAACGGAATAAGAATGGAAATAAGGATTAAAACAACAAAAAGTTTTGACTTGATTCGAGCAAACAAATCCTGAGGACATTTACTGGAACAGTTCGATTTGATGGCTTTCCGTAGGGATTGCTCAAGCTCGTAACCTTCCTGACAGGGTAGACATTGATCTTTATTGGCCAAAAAATTGGCTTCTTCTTCAGGCGTTGCCTCGCGATCAAGAATACGCTGAATTAACTTTAAACAATCGGAATGATGGGTACAGGTCTTTTTCATTTTAGGGCAGGCGTGTCAGGCGCTGGTTTAGTAACAACTAGGAGAATCTAAAAAGTTCATTTTTAACCAATGACAGATTGTCAGTGATAACCTTTACTTTTTGCATAATTCGCAAGGTTCTCCTTTAATATGGCACGAGCACGGTGCAGACGAGACCGAACCGTACCGATTGGGATATTTAGAATTCGAGCCATTTCCTCATAACTAAACTCCTCCAAATCGCACAAAATAATAATCATTCGAAAATCAACCGGCAAGGCTTGAATCGCGGCCGTAATCTCGTCTCCCAGCATTTCGTTCACCGTTTCTGCTTGAAGGTCGGCATGCGAGGCAGGCTCATGATCTTCATCCCCGGAAAATGATTGTTCCACCCATTCAAACTCAACTTTCGAGGGTCCGCGTGATTTTTTTCGGTAATCGTTGATGAAGTTATTTTTGAGAATCCGGAATAACCAAGCCTTCGCATAGGTTCCAGGTTCAAACGAGGATATAAATCGATAGGCCTTCATACAGGTGTCTTGGACCAAATCTTGTGTATCATCTTCGTCATTCGTTAGGCGAAAGGCAAAGTTGTACATCGCATCCAAATGCGGCATAAATTCCTTTTCAAATAGCGCACGAGCCTCAGGCTCTGACATGGCTATTGTTTGGGTAGGTGTTTCCATGGGTAGGCATTAAGTACATTTTAAACATGTACATGCCTGACCCTGCAAATCAAAGGCCAATGAAAATAATTGAAAAAGTCTGCCAAAAAGACCTATTGTGGTCGATTGAAAAATTCGAGAATCCCAAAAACCGCCATTCCCAATAAAGTAGATGAAAAAGTCTTCAATAAACTAATTCCTAACAAGCTCCAATCACTGGCTTCTAAGAAAAATAAGAGCACGTGATGACTAAGTAGCATCAGAAAAACATAAGAAAAAAACCAAAGCCACTTCATCTCGTGTAGCGAAATACTTGATCGCTCATCATAGCCATTGGCTGGCGTTAAAATTCGAAAAAACAAAGGCCGTAACCACGCAACCAAAACACAAGCAAATGCGTGTATGCCATGGGTATTGTAAAATGTATCAATCAGCCAGCCAACCGCCATGGCGCCAAGCAAAAATAGTAAGGGATTAACTTTCATTGGCGCCTTGACTAGAAACCAAGTATATATAAAGCAGAAAGCCACATTGGCAATCGCGATATCCCGCAAAAACATAACCTGAATCGCGATGGATAGCAAGACAGCAAAAAACCACTTATAATTGAATGAAACGGTCATGGCTTACTCAATTTTAGGTTTAGATGCTTCTAAGCTAGCCTGCTGACTTGCTAGACGATTTTTGATGACATAAACGTATTTCAACGTGGCGTATTGCGTAAACAACATTACTTTGATATCATGAAAGGTATCATCTTTTTCCACACCCACTTTGGCAACAATCCCGATTGGGATATTAGGAGGAAAAACCGCATTATAATCTGATGTAACGACCGTATCACCTTTGACGACCTTTTTGTATTTAGAAACATCCATAAGATCGGCCACCTCACTTTGATATCCAGGCCATTTGATATATCCCAACTCACCGCTTCGCTTTAATTTGGCAGAAACCGAGTTACTCGTGTGTAATACAGACACAATCAAAGAAAGATTATCCGTACAAGACATCACTTTACCCACAATTCCGGTCGAGGAAATGACAGCCATCCCAGGCTGAATCCCATCGAGACGGCCCTTATCAATCGTCAAAAAGTTCTGTGACATTTCAGTGGACTGATCGATAACCCGAGCTGCAACAGCCTGATATCGATTCAGCATGGCTTCACTGACAAAATAGGGTAATTTAGATTCAGGCTGTTGCTGACTTTTCAAACGAAATAGCTCTGAACGTAATTTCGCATTCTCCTGAGCAAGCGTTTCATTTACTACCCGTAATTGATGATAGCTCTTAACCTCTCTTGTCGTAGCTAAAACAGACGCCGCCCACTGATTCGTGGTGTTAAAATAAACGGTATGTTGGTAGGAATTATATTTGAAAACAGACCATACATTGACCAACTCAAGCAACAATAGCAAAAGGATAACCTTTTGACGCGCTAAAAATTGGAACAATTGGAACATCTGCTAATCGTTGAATGAAGCCTAGGTAATCAATACGGGTTTGTATTTTTCAAGATTCTTTAAAATCTCGCCCGTTCCACGAACAACGGCCTTCAAAGGATCGTCAGCCACGTGAACTTTTAATTGCGTCTTCTTTTCAATACGCTTATCCAAACCATGTAACATCGCACCACCACCTGCTAGATGAATTCCATTGTGGAAAATATCACCTGAAAGCTCTGCCGGAGCACGCTGCAAAGTCTCCATAATCGCCACCTCAATTTTAGTAATCGAGCTATCTAGTGCGTAGGCGATTTCTGAATAATTTATCAAGATTTCTTTCGGGATTCCTGTCATTTGATCGCGTCCACGAATCTCAAAATCCGCTGGAGGATTCTCTAACTCAGGTAAAGCTGCACCAACCTGGATTTTAATCTGTTCTGCCGAACGCTCACCAATGACCAATTTGTGCTCACGCAACAAATAATCTTTGATATCGCGGGTAAATTCATCCCCCGCTACGCGTATCGAATTTTCAACAACAATACCGCTCAAGGAAATAATAGCTACCTCGGTCGTACCACCTCCAATATCCACGACCAACGAGCCGTTTGGTTGCTCAATGTCTATCCCAATACCAATCGCTGCCGCAATTGGCTCATGTACCATGTAAACCTCACGGGCTCCCGCATGCTCCGCCGAATCCTTTACCGCACGTTTCTCAACCTCCGTAATACCTGATGGGATACAGATAACCATGCGCAAAGCTGGAGAGAAAAATGAATTACCACGATCCAACATCTTTATCAACCCACGTAGCATTAACTCAGCTGCCGTAAAGTCTGCAATTACGCCGTCCTTCAACGGTCGGATCGTTTTGATATTATCATTTGTTTTTTCGTGCATCATCATCGCCTGACGACCCACCGCTAGTACCTTATTCGTGTTCCGATCTAAGGCGATAATTGATGGCTCATCAACTACGACTTGATTTTTGTGTATGATAAGGGTATTCGCTGTACCCAAATCAATCGCGATGTCCTTGGTAAGGAAATTAAATAGACCCATGGTGTTTCTTATTGGGGGAATTACAAAGCCATTTATGCTTTAAGAAACAAATTTACAGATAAAAAATGACCTAATTATTTATTTTATATCAATTTTCTACTTGCCCTAAAAATAATTATAAAAAACAGAATAGCACAGAAAATTATTCCACCGACACCCCGTCAGCGGGAATTATAGGTATATTACAATTAACAAGTGATAAAATATTTTTCAAATAGGGCAAAAATTATATCGAAATAATTTGGAATTATTATCTGATTTATTAGTTTTGTCCAAATTAATAAGACAAAAAGGTGTTTGTCGGTGGATAATCAGCAATAAAATGGAAGATTACAACAAGATCATTGAGTCCCTCGGGGTTAAATTCATCAAAGCACGTAACATAAGAATATTACAACCTATACGAATCAAGAATTACTACGATGTAGAAAATTCCCTCTTGATTTTGTACAAAGGAGAAGTTTCTTTTGGCGAAGAAGACACCCCTGTTGAGGAAGGCGACATGCTTTTCATCCCTGGCGGAAAAATGGTCAGCGTAACCTACGGAAACGCTGAAAAGCCAAAAGCGGTCAACAACGAGGAATTCATGACGCACCGCGAGTTGTATTTCGACTTGAATATGGAACCTCAAAATATCGGAACGCACGAGAATTCGTTCGGAATGGTAGCGTTTGAGGCAAAAGTGTTCGATTCCGTAAACTTCTTTACCTCTCTAGATATTCCTCCCTTCCTCATTAAGAAGGACGATAAATTGGCACAAACCATCAAAGAAATTTTGTTGGAGGACATGTCTGACGATATTGGCAAAGGACGTATCATCAAAATCAAAACAGAAGAGATTGTTATCGAAGTAATTCGCTACATCATTCAAAATCGTTTATTTGTTGAACAACTTGCAACAAATTCTACCTACTTTAAAGATCCTCGTTTGATCGATATCTTTGCTTACATCAAAGATCATATCGGTGGCGATTTATCCAACAAGGTATTGGCAAATGTGGCAAACGTATCCGAAGATTACGTAGGTCAGTATTTCAAAATGTTAACGGGTATCAATCCTCAGGATTATATTGAATACCAACGTATGGAAGCAGCCGTAGGTCTACTTCGTACCACGAAGAAATCAATTCGCGCAATTGGTTCCGAAGTGGGCTACAAAGACACCGCCTATTTCTGCCGCCGCTTCAAAATGATGTTCGGTATTCCAGCAGGAAAAATGAGACGCCGTGAATCCTTGATGAACATCTAATCGATTCGCTTAATCATAAAAAAGGCCCGATTTGCATCGGGCCTTTTCTTTTGTTATTACAACAAGTATTTCAATTTGACCAATTCTCTTTCTGTCAAATATCTCCAACTGCCACGAGGCAAATCTTTCTTCGTTAAACCGGCAAAGGTTGTTCGATCCAGTTTAGTCACCTCATAGCCTAAATGTTCAAAAATACGACGAACGATACGATTCTTGCCCGAGTGAATTTTCACCCCGATGACATAGCCATCCGGCGTAACCTTAGCCAAATCATCTACTTTGATTTCCCCATCTTCCAATTGTAACCCGGCTTGAATCTTCTCGAAATCCTCATCGGTTAATGGTTTATTCAATTCTGCTTGGTAAATCTTCTCAACCTCATTTGAAGGGTGTGTCAATTTATCAGCGAGTTCGCCATCGTTTGTCAACAAAAGCAAACCTGTTGTATTGCGATCTAGACGACCTACCGGGTAAATACGTGCATCACCTGCATTCTTCACCAATTCCATCACGGTCTTACGATCATTGGGATCTTCCGTAGTTGTTAAAAAGTCTTTGGGTTTATTCAATAGTACATAGGCAGGTTTCTCACGATTCAAGCGTCTATTGCCATATTTCACAACATCCGTTGGCCCAACTTGATAACCCATTTCGGTAATTACTTTGTTGTTCACCTTAATTTCTCCTGCTTCGATCAACTTATCCGCGTCACGACGCGAACAAATACCCGCATTGGCAATAAAGCGATTCAAACGAACCTCATCTCCGCGGCGCTCAGTTTGTGCAATTTTTTTCTGGATCTTGGCTGGAGCATTCTCCTTGTAGCGATCTAGTTTATACTGCGGCGTAAATGCAGGTGCTTGATCGTGACGATTCCGACTTTTAAAGGTATCTCGCTTGGAGAATTTCGCTGGTCGGCCACGGTCATCTTCCCGTGGCGTAAACTTACGTTCCTCACGAGGCTCAAAATTACGAGGTGATTCTTCCCGGGGAGGACGAGGCGTAAAATCGCCTCCTGTACGTCTGAATGGAGCTTTGTTCACTTCGCCATCGAATGACTCCCGGGGTGTAAATGGCCGACGCTCTCCGACTTCACGCGGTGCGCGAGGTGTGTAAGGACGATCTCCTGAACCTTCCCGATTATACGGACGGCGCTCACCACCTTCACGCGGTGCGCGAGGTGTGTAAGGTCGATCACTCGATCCCTCCCTATTATACGGACGGCGCTCACCACCTTCACGCGGTGCACGAGGTGTGTAAGGACGATCACTCGATCCCTCCCTATTATACGGACGGCGCTCTCCACCTTCACGCGGTGCACGAGGTGTGTAAGGACGATCTCCAGAACCTTCCCGATTATACGGACGGCGCTCACCATCCTCGCGCGGTGCACGAGGCGTGTAAGGTCTATCCCCCGAAAATTCGCGTTTGGGGCCTGATGAACGATCACTAAAATTTCTTGCTGTGGAACGACCTCCGGTTGCGTTACGCGGAGCGTCTGAACGACGATTGTCGTCTTTCTGAATTCTTTTTCTCATAAAATATGCAACATCACTGCTGGATTTGGCAAGGATTTATTTCCTTGACTGATAGATAATTTATGCAAAGGTACATCAAAAAACCGAGCATAGCTTATTACATTTGAAAGTTCTTACAAGTCCAAGCCCGTGAAACCAACACATATCAGCCTATTTTCTACATTTTTTCTTGTGTTATTGGCCGTTATTGGATGTAATCCAGAACGCCAAACAAGCAAAAAAAGCCTTAAATATTTTGAACGTGGAGAATATGAATTGGTCATTCAAACGCTCAAACCGCAGGTAGAAAAGAATATCCCGGGCGACAAAAGTGCTTACTGGGTCGCAGAGTCTTACCGACTCTCCAATCGAATTGGCCTGGCACTACCCTATTATCAAAAAGCAAACCAAATTGGCATAGACGACCCTTTGATCAATTACCACATGGCTTTGTCGGCCAAGTCAATAGGAAACTATGAACTTTGCAAAACACTTTTAAGCAAATTCCTCCAATCCAAACCCAACCGATTCTATCAAATCAAAGCCGAAATCGAGCTCGAAAACCTAGACAAAATTCCTGGCTTGCTAAAAAGCAAAAGTTCGGTAGCCCTATTCCCGTTGATGGGAAATACCTCCAAAACAGAATTTGCCGCGCAGAAAATTGGGAATGAATTGCTTTTCACCAGTTCCAGCAAACCCCTCATTTACAAAAACAATGGTCTCCCGTTTTTAGGGCTATATAGCGCCCCGCTTTTAAAGGAGAACGAAATCAGCACGCCCAAATTATTTAGCCCCCAACTCTATCAAGAAAATGCAAACGACGGAACTCCAGCCATCTCACATGATGGAAATACGCTCGTATTTGCACGCGGAAACACCGGAAAAAGCAAGGACCCGTCACCGGATGTCGACCTCTATATATCGAAGAAAAATGGCAATTCATGGTCTGAGCCAGCATTGCTCGCCATATCTGATTCTTTAGCCTGGGATGGCAGCCCCTGTTTTTCGGCCGATGACCGCACCTTATACTTCAGCTCAAATCGTCGAGGCGGAAAAGGAGGGCTTGATTTATACCGAGTTCCGATCGACAACAGTGGCCGATTTGGAAGACCCATCAATTTAGGTTCTGTCATCAATACGCCCGGCGATGAAATTTTCCCTTTTGTCAGCGAAAACGGGAAATTGTATTTCTCATCCGACGGACATCCCAGCATTGGCGGGCTTGATTTGTATGTGGCCAGTCGGAATGAGAACGAAATCGTAGTCGAACATTTAGGCTCCCCACTGAATTCCATTGGTGATGATTTTGCTTTACACATGTCGGACCCCCTCTCTGGCTATATCAGTTCTAATCGTCCAGGTGGACAAGGCGACGACGACATCTACTACTTTAAGTCGAGCGGACAAGATGAACATTGGTGGACCGATGATACCACGAGCACAAAATCAGCAGAACCCCTTAAATCCGTGAACTACGCATTAGGCGTTCAAGTTGTACAACCGGATGGAAAAGCGCTTTCGAACGTTCAAATAAGTGTTCGTCGTAACAATGAGCCAAGTGAGGCTCTTACAAGTGATAAAAATGGCCGAATCGAAACCATTGCGTTAAATCCAGGCGATGAAATCAATTTCAAATGTGAAAAAGATGGATTTATTTCCGCGCGCTCAAGCTTCTCGATGGAGGGTCGTGAAATTCCGCAGGCTCTACTGAAAAAAGCGGTAACCGATACAACCTTCCAGGTTAAAATTGTCATGGACCAACCGGAAATAGGAAAAGAAATCAGCCAATTCTATCAATTGAATTCAATCTATTACGATTTGGATAAGGCGGATATTCGTCCGGATGCCGCGGTGGAATTAGATAAGATTGTCAACTTCCTTCAGGATAATCCGCAAGTAAATCTTGAACTCGGCGCACACACGGATTCGAGAGCAACAGCTATTTACAATCAAAAACTTTCACAACGTCGGGCCGAATCGGCTGTGAAATACATCCTACAACGAGGCATTTCGAAAGATCGAATTAAGCCGAAGGGGTATGGAGAGAGTCAATTAATCAACGAATGCGCTGACGGCGTAGATTGTCCGGAGGAGATGCACCAACAAAACCGTCGGACCGAGTTTAAAATCATTCAAATAAAGCAAGATTAACATGGGAAGCTACCTACTAGTCAACGGACACCTGGTAAACGAGGGAACAATCACCCCCGCTGACCTTCGGATACAAAATGGGCGGATTGCCAAGATAGCCTCTAGCCTAAGTCCGGAAGGAAATGAGCAGGTCATTGACTTACAAGGAAAACATATTTTTCCAGGAATGATTGATGATCAAGTGCATTTCCGCGAGCCGGGATTAACCCATAAGGCAACGATTGCCAGCGAGGCGCGCGCCGCTGTGGCTGGAGGGGTAACTTCGTTTATGGAAATGCCTAATACGGTACCCAATGCCTTGACGCAAGAATTACTTTCCAACAAATACCACATCGCACACGAAAGTTCGTTGGCAAATTATTCCTTTTTCATGGGTGCTGCTAATGATAATTTGGAAGAGGTGCTGAAGACCAATAAACGAAACGTTTGTGGGATAAAAATATTCATGGGATCCAGTACAGGAAACATGTTGGTGGACAATACAAAAACCCTTGAAACACTATTTAGCTCCAGCGAATTATTAATTGCAACGCATTGTGAGGATGAAGCGACCGTGAGAGCCCGACTGGAATTATTCCGGGAAAAATATCCCACGGAGGATGCTCCGGCATATATTCATCCATTAATTCGAAACGAAGAAGCATGTTATCTATCATCATCTATGGCGGTAGAATTAGCTAAAAAATCAAATACCCGACTCCACATCTTGCACATCAGCACGGAAGAAGAATTGGCTTTATTTGAAACAGGCAAAGCGGTCAAGGATAAGCGAATCACCGCAGAAGCATGCGTGCATCATCTATGGTTTGAGGCCTCCAGCTATGAAACATTAGGGAATCAAATAAAATGCAATCCTGCCATCAAAGATGCTAGACATCGCGCAGCCATCCGGCAAGCATTACAGACCGGTGCCATTGATATCATCGCAACGGATCATGCTCCACATACGTGGGAAGAGAAACAGCAAGGCTATTGGAAGTCACCCTCGGGATTACCTTTGGTTCAACACCCGCTGTTGATGCTCTTGGAAATGAGTCAAGAAGGGGTGCTAAGCCTAACGCAAATCGCTGAAAAAACGGCCCACCACGTGGCGGATTGTTTTCAAATCGAAGATCGTGGTTACATCCGTGAAGGCTATTGGGCTGATTTGGCCATCGTTGATTTAGAAGGCAAACATCAGGTCACGAAGGGTTCGTTGCAATACCAATGCGCTTGGTCACCACTTGAAGGACATCTGTTTCCCGCAAGCATAACGCATACATTTGTTTCAGGACATTTGGCCTATGCGAACGGCGAATTTGATTTCTCTAAAAAAGGGGAGCGTTTGTTGTTCAATCGCTAATTATAAGATATCGTCGAAGAATACTCGCATGTAAAAGCCCAAAGATTGGTTATACAATGACTTGGTATCCGTCGCAATATTCATAAGTCCCGATTGGTAGGTTAGGCCCAATGAAACAAAATTCTGGGAAACAATGCCGATTCCAACTTTGAATCCCAAATCCATCCGGCGAATATCTCGGGAAAAACTCTCCCCCGTGGTAGAAGTCAATACATAGGTACCTCGCTTGGCTGGATTTTCCGAACGGATATCATAACTGGCATTGTCCCATAAACCAATGCCCAAATAAGGACCGCCCCAGATTGAAAAGCCACTGGCATATTCAGAGACCGAACCTAATTTAATTTCAAAATTTGGGCTAACATCCAAATAATTAAGCGAGAAGTTTCTATCCGTGTAAGTGGAATCCGAAAAACTCGTTTTCCCATGAAAACCTTTTTGGGAAAGCGTCAACTCGGGGTTAAAACTAACCCGTGACGTGATTGGATATTGAATACCAAAACCTGCTTCAAAAGCGGGTTTAAAAAAATAAGTTTCCCCAGCAACCCCATCTCCACTAAATCGAACCGATTTAGCTTCGAAATGAAATATCTTTTTTGAACGACTTTTTTGACCAAAAGCCATCGAAGCGCATAAACAAATACACAAAAAAGGGAGAACAAAGTGTTTGACCATAGGGGTATTCTTTGAAAATATCAGCAATTTTAACCCATATTTGTGGAAACACCAACAAATTTTATCGATCTGACGCGATTTATGGCAATTAGCGCTACCAACCTGCTCCCCTATTTCCATGTAGATGGCACCGAAGCTGGTCTCGATGAGGCAGGAAGAGGTTGTTTAGCAGGTCCCGTAGTTGCTGCCGCTGTGATTCTTCCGAAAGACTTTCATGATAAGCTTCTGACCGACTCGAAGCAATTGAATGCCAAGCAACGCCAACAACTTATCGATGTCGTAAAAACCTATGCCATCGATTATGCAATTGCGGAAGTCGATCATGAAACGATTGATCAAATCAACATCTACAAGGCAAGCGTTATGGCCATGCATCGTGCGGTAGACGAATTAAAAATCAAACCCGATCATTTATTGGTCGACGGAAATCGTTTCATTAGCTACCCTTTTATCCAACATACGTGCATCGTCAAAGGCGATTCCAAGTATTTTTCAATCGCCGCTGCCTCCATATTAGCGAAAACCTATCGTGACGAATGGATGAAAAATGCAGCATTAAAGTACCCAGGCTATGGTTGGGAGCGAAATGCAGGTTACCCGACCATTGAACATCGAAGGGCTGTCTTAACTCTTGGGCCCACTGAAATTCACCGAAAAACCTTTCGTGTAGAAATCAAGGAAAAAGACTAAATTAGAGGTCTATACTTATCAAAAATGCGGAGCGTAATCCTATTAACCCTTTTGGTGATTCTTTCGGTTCTACCCGAAAGCCTTTTTGCGCAATTTGATTTATATAAACCTGAACAGAAAACAAAGATTCAAGAATTTGCGGATGATTTTAGTCGGCAACAATCCATTCGATTTACGCGAAGTCAATCGCTGGCAAAACAACAAGGCATTAAAGTTCTTGACCAAATAGGGAACAAGAAAATCGCCCTTCAACATATCAATGAATTAGGGGAAGCGCTGTACCTAAGCGTAGAGTCTAATCAGCGTTCGGCACAAATTACCCGAACAGACCAGCTATATAGTACCGGGACTTTGGGTTTGTCATTGAATGGAAATTTAGATGCCTTGAACGGGAAACTCGCCATCTGGGATGGAGGAAGTGTGTTGGCAACCCATCAGGAATTTGGCGGGAGAGTCAAAAACCAGGAATCGGGGTCCACTACCGATTTGCATGCGACGCACGTGGCCGGAACGATGATCGCGAGTGGAGTCATCGCCTCCGCACGAGGAATGGCATTTGGAGCGAGCTTAAAATCGTGGGATTACAACAATGATAATGCAGAAATCAGCTCGGCCTCTCCCAACCTCTTAATCAGTAATCATTCCTATGGCTATCAGGCCGGTTGGGTTTATGACTCGACAAAAAACAAATGGCAATGGTGGGGAAATGATGCAGTCAGTACGACTGAGGATTACAAATTCGGTTATTATGACAGCAATGCACAGGCACTTGATAAAATAGCCTTCAATGCCCCCTATTACCTCATTACAAAATCTGCGGGAAATAGTCGTTCCGAAAATGGCCCTGACTTTACCAAGGGCGAATATTATTTCTTAAAAAATACCAAAGACTCCTCCAATATTGTCCGTTCTAAAAACGATGCCTACGATATTATTTCTACGACGGGAACCGCCAAGAATATTTTAACGGTCGGTGCCATAGAATCCATCAACCGGACGCCGAGTCTTGCCTCCGAAATTCGTGTAAGCAACTTTTCGAGTTGGGGACCAACGGATGATGGTCGAATCAAACCTGATATCATGGGCGTGGGGACAGATATTTTATCAACGACCAATGTTTCCAACAACTCCTATTCAACATTGGATGGGACCTCAATGTCATCACCCCAAGTAGGAGGATCTTTGTTTTTACTGCAGCAATTGTATTATCTGTTGACGAATGGAAAATTCATGCGGGCGGCAACTCTAAAAGGTTTAGTGTTGCATACCGCGTTGGATTTTGGTCCCATAGGCCCTGATTATCAAAGTGGCTGGGGGCTATTGAACATGGAAAAAGCGGCTAAAGTCCTTCAAAACACTACCAAGACAAATGCTGTTCGTGAACTAACTCTAATGAATGGAAGTACCTATTCCGAGAAGTTTATCGCATCGGGAGCCAGCAATATTAGTGCAACCATTTCGTGGACTGATCCCGAAGGTAATGTTTTGCCACTTAATACGAGTGCCTTAAACAACCGAAGTCCTCGATTAATCAATGACCTCGACATTAAAATTCAAGATAGCAAAGGAACCTATTTACCCTATACGCTTAATCCGGAAGACCCAAGTGCATTGGCTAAACCTGGAGTAAATAACCTTGACAATGTCGAGAAAGTCTTTATTCCCAATACTATTCCCGGGGAAAGCTACACCTTAAGTGTAAGTCATAAAGGGACGCTAAAGAATGGCCAACAAGATTTTTCACTCCTTATTTCTGGGCTTGGCGGCACCGCCTATTGTTCCATTAACCAAAGCGCTCCGAAAAATTTGATTAGTAAATTCGTCAGCGATACCAAATCGGTAGCTAATACATTGGATAGCACGAGTGCAGGTATGACGATTGAAATCGGTGAAACAAAAAGTACAAGCCTCGAATTTAGTAATTCAACGGCCAAAAATGTACGAGCATTGGTCGACTGGAATCAAGACGGAGATTTTGATGATCAGGACGAAATCCTAAGCGCATCGAATGACATACGAACAAGCTCACTGCCGGTGTCCATCAAAGTACCCCCAATTGCCCAAATTGATCAGCGCTACAAATTAAGGATTATCACTTCGTATGATGCCATTTCCGGCAATTGTAGTAACCTGACCAATGGCCAAATATTTGAAACAAGCATCCAAATCACCCAAGCTTCCAATGACATTGCTGCATTGAGTTTATCTACCACGACGGGTAGTTTTTGTCAAACGAGTGGAAAAATAAATCTGGTCGCCCGACTAAAAAATGCGGGAAGTAAAGCGCAAGTAAATATTCCTATCGAGGTTGCGGTCATGTCGAACGGCAGCTTGTTGAGTACGCTCAAGGGGAGCTTGAATCAGATCAATCCTGGACAAGAAAAGGAACTCGGCTTACAAGGGGATGGCATATTAGAAGCAGGGAAAAACTATTCATTTGAGTTGAAAAATCTTTTGGGTACTGATCAATACAGCCAAAACAATACGATCAAACTACTTCAAACAATTGAAAATCCACAAGCACCAATTGCCCAAGGAACGCAGTGCACGCCGGGAACTTTGGTCAATCTAACGGCCTCAAGTGAAGGTGCCTTGTGGTATTCCAATAACACGTTAGCAGGAGCGGGAGCCAAAATTAGCCTGCCGGCATCAGCAACCTACACCGTGGCTCAGGCCGATTTCGCCGGGAGTCTTCAACCGAGCACGAAATCCGTATATGGTTCCGGATCTTACTACAGCAATTTTGGGCCCGAACCCATTATCGAAATAAAAAGTCCAATTGTCCTGGAAAGCGCGCGAATTTACGTGGGCACCTCTGGCACAATTACATTCAGTGTGGTAGATGATGCCACGGGTGAACTCATCGCATCGGTAACCAAGGAGGTTGAAGCAACGCGAACTCAGAGCAACTCGACAAAAGTAAATAGTCAATTAATTGACGATAAAAATGACCCGGGGCAAGTCGTCTATTTCAACTTGCCATTTCCCAAAGCGGGGACTTACCGCTTAACCCAAGCATGTTCCAATGGAGCAAGTATTTTTCGTAGTAATCGAAGTTTAGCCGATACGGTTAATGCTCCGACTAATATTGGATATCCTTACACGATTCCCAATATCCTTTCCATGACCGGTGCTAAATTTAATGGAGCTCCGATTACGACGGGTTATTACTATTTCTACGACATGAAATTCAAATCGATTGGATGTCCAAGTCCGCGTAGCTCAATAACGGTTAGTTCCAGTCCGAGCCCTTCAGCATCGATTAGTCCAGCAGGGAACCTAACCATTTGTTCAAATGAAGCCAAGTCGATTACAGCAACGGTTAGCCCCAATGCGGCCATTCAGTGGTTACTTGATGGAAAAGAAATCAGTGGTGCCACGCAAGCTCAATTTTCAGCTAACAAAGCGGGCGTTTATCAAGCCCAAGTTTCTAATGGTAACTGTACGAATGTGAGTAGCGGACTGACCATTCGATACACGAATCCTCTTGCCCCATTATTATCCTATTCGGATGGCATGTTAAAATCATCACCTGGCACGAATATGCAATGGTATGTAGATGGGAATGCGATTCCAGGAGCGACCTCACTTACCTATGTTCCCATCCAAGCCGGCAGTTATTCCATTAAATTAACCGATATCAATGGCTGTTTGGCTAACTCTGAAAATTATACGATTCGCATTTTGTCTACGGAGGAACCAAACCCCTATCTCCAACTGAGCGCCTTCCCGAATCCCACTCAAAAGGAAATCATTTTAGGACTTCCAGATGCTATCGTTGCTTTGAATAAGCTCCGGGTTCAGTTGTGGAATCTACAAGGTCAATTGATTCGAGATGAAATAGTCACACCCAAAGATCGAACAATGAGCATGGACGTTGGCCAACTTCCAAATGGCACTTACTTTATTCAACTTCCCGAAATACGGACAATCCAAGGAATTAAGTTCGTTAAATTTTAACCAAATAACGACCACTAGTTTGGGCGGCCAACATGGCCTCAAGCGTTACAGGAACCTCGTCCAGGGAAATCTCGTGCACTAAATCATCAAGAACCAAAGACCATTCATGCGCAATTTTATCCCACAAAGATTGTTTATAATTTAACGGAGAGTCCGCGGAATAGATACCCAACATACGCACGCCGCGAAGAATAAAAGGATAAACTTGCATAGGCAATTCTACACCGGCCGCCATCCCACATACCGCAACGGCACCCCCAAATTTGAGTCGTTTTACCACCTGAACTAAATAATCTCCACCTAATGTATCAACCGCCCCTGCAAAATCCATGGAATATAAGGCACGCGGAGGTTCTTCAGCAAATTGTTGGCGCGAAATAACGCGCGATGCACCTGCGGCGATTAACCGAGATTCTAGTTCCGGTTTCCCACTTAATGCGGCAACAAAATAACCTAGGTGATTTAACAGCTTAATACTCATCATACCCACGCCACCCGTAGCACCTGTAACAAGAATTTCGCCGCGGTCTGGCGTAATTTGATTGGAAATTAATGCCTCAACTGCCATCGCAGCAGTTAAACCTGCCGTGCCCCATTGCATCGCCACCTTAGCATCAAGACCCGAAGGAAGTTCAATTACCCAGTCGGCAGGAACGCGAATATATTCCGATAAGCCGCCATGTGTATTCATGCCTAAATCAAAACCGGTAACTAAAACGCGGGTGCCTTTGGCAAAATGCCCTGAAAGATCTTCCTCTACAATTCCCGCAGCATCGATACCCGGAATATGAGGGAAATTACGTGTGATACCCTTGTGGCCACTGGCCGACAAAGCATCTTTGTAATTCAGGGAAGAATATTCGACACGAATTGAAACCGGATGCTCAGGTAAAAATGAAAAATCGATCGACTGAACTTGGGTATGCGCTTTACCATCGGGATTAATCTCCGTTAACAGGGCACGAAAAGAAGACATAGCATTAAGGTTTGCCCCAGAAGAAAATCATCCGAGGGGAAGTTTGCGCATCAAACTTAGCTAAAGTATAATCTCCGACCAAATTCACGAAATGCAATCCTGCAGCCTCCGCATAGCGAAGAAAATCCTCTTTTGAAATCAGATCCACTTTTTCTTGAAATGAATAGGCCTGTCCTTGATCTTCAAAGGTAATCGACTTGTATAAAAACCCTTTTTCTTCCCATCGCTTAATGTGAAAATCAATTCCTCCACGATGCAGCGTTTCTTCGGGCACAAGATTTGCCAGGATGTACGTTGGGTTTAAAAAGTCCATCACCAAGGTCCCCTTGGATTTCAACCCTCCGGCAAATGTTTGAAATGCCCGAGCATTATCTACCGGATCATCGAAATACCCAAAACTGGTGAAAAAATTAAAAACGACGTCATATCGTACTTGCTTGGGCAATGGCTCCCGAATATCATGCACAAAAAAATGAAGCTGATCATTGGCGACTTTGTTGGCCTCCTCGATATTACTCGGCGACAAGTCAAATGCATCCACCTGTAAACCAAGCTGTTGCAAAGTCCGAGCATGACGACCCTTTCCACAGGCGGCGTCCAGAACGAGTGCCCCCGCAGGAATGGCAAGGTGAGATTGCAACACACGAATAAATTGCTCGGCCTCACGATCGTCCCGACTCGCGTAAAGAATGTGATAATAGGGAGAATCAAACCACGTACTAAACCAATCCGTTTTCTCCATTATTTGCGTAGCTCGACATTCGCTAAAAAGTCTTGATAGGCCAAACGAATTCCGTCGGCTAATTCAACGGAATGTTTCCATCCCAGTTGGTGTAATTTTGAAACATCCATCAATTTCCTTGGTGTGCCATCGGGTTTCGAAACATCCCAACGAATCTCTCCGTCAAATCCAACAATTTCTTTCACCGTTTCGGCTAATTCTTTGATGGTTACATCCACCCCAGTTCCGATGTTCACTAATTCAGGATCGCTGTAATTTTCCATTAGAAAAAGACAGGCCGCCGCTAAATCATCCGCATATAAAAACTCACGCATCGGTGAACCTGTGCCCCAAAGCTCCATGCTCGAATCCCCGCGCTCTTTCGCTTCATGAAACTTGCGAATCATTGCAGGTAAAACATGTGAATTTTGGAGGTCATAATTATCATTTGGGCCATATAAATTCGTCGGCATGACCGAAATAAAATCGCAACCGTATTGTGCCCGATAAGCCTCACACATTTTAATGCCGGCAATTTTGGCAATCGCATAGGGCTCGTTCGTTGGCTCTAAATACCCACTTAAGAGATATGACTCCTTCAAAGGCTGTGGAGCCATTTTAGGATAAATACACGACGAACCCAGAAACATCAATTTGCTTACTTGGTTCAAATGTGCGGCATGAATGACGTTGTTTTGAATCGCTAAATTCTCATACAAAAAATCCGCGCGATAAGTGTTATTTGCCACAATTCCCCCCACTTTAGCGGCCGCTAAAAAGACATAATCGGGTTTTTCAGTTTGAAAAAAATCCGAAACGGCTTGTTGGTTCCGTAAATCCAATTCCTTGGATGTGCGAACAATGATATGCTGATACCCGTGGGCCTCTAATTGTCGAACGATGGCGGAACCCACCATTCCACGGTGTCCGGCTACGTATATTTTTGCGTCCTTTTTCAATGCATGTATAATCTGGGAGGTAAACCTCGTGAAAAACCTTGCAAAAATACATAAACTACCCTAGCTAATCATTTAAATTCCTATTTTTGAGAAATATTTTTGAGCGATGTACGTTCACACTTGGCATGAAATTAAATAAAGTGCTTTTTCTTGGCTTGTGTCTGATGGGCTTAAAAGTTTATAGCCAAACGGAATCCGTCAAGTCAAACAAGAAACCGTTGATTGATACGACAAACCAAAAAGGCTTTTTCGGAGGACGACTTAGCACTGGTTTGGAAGGTACCCTCGAAGAAGCAAAAAAAATAAAGTCGGAGGGCAAAGCACTCGCAGAAGACTTGGGGATCAAAAACCTAGGGATCAAAGCAAGTATGCTAGCAAGACGTGCGACCAAGAAGACGCCGCCTAAAGATGAATACGAGCAAATAAAAACCGAACGACGACTCGGGAATTATGGGAGTGGAACGCGTACTACATTGGAGGAAATCA